>Ga0207695_10000435_pt1 | contig 91834 bp, 75 predicted proteins | sample KBSC54metaG_FD_184354 | JGI IMG/M metagenome (GOLD analysis project Ga0207695, IMG submission 184354) | Corn rhizosphere microbial communities from Kellogg Biological Station, Michigan, USA - KBS C5-4 metaG (SPAdes) (version 2) | ecosystem: Host-associated > Plants > Roots > Rhizosphere > Soil... | reverse complement strand
CACACTCATCGATGGGTATTGCGGTACAATAAATACAGGCGCCCGCAGAGGAAGGTCGACTCGCCATGAGCCAGCAGGAGGAAATCGTCTTCCTTGTGGACGACGACGCCAGAGTGCGTGCGGCCATCGGCGAGCTTTTGGAGTCCCTGGGATGGCGAGCGGAGACGTTTGCCGCCGCCGGCGACTATGTCGCATATCCGAAGCCCGATATTCCCGCGTGTCTGATCCTCGACGTCGAGCTTCCCGATATCAACGGCCTGGAGTTCCAGAAACAACTGTCCCGCGAGGACCATCCACCGATTGTTTTCATCACAGGACATGGTGACATTCCATCGTCGGTACGCGCCATTCAAGGCGGTGCGATCGACTTTCTGACCAAGCCGGTGGGGGAGCAGGCACTGGTAGCGGCGATTCGCGCGGCAATTGACCGGGATCAATTGCAACGGTCGCTGCGGGCCGAGCGGGCGGAGCTTCGTCGCCGCCTCACGGCGCTGACGCCTCGGGAGCGCGAGGTGCTGCCGCTGGTGGTCAGCGGCCTTCTGAACAAGCAAGCGGCAGCCGAGCTCGGTATCAGCGAAATCACGCTGCAAATCCACCGTAGTAAGGTCATGCAGAAGATGCAGGCGACATCGCTCGCCGACCTGGTTCGGATCGCCGATAAATTAGACATCCCGGTCACTCACTCGAGGCGTCCGGGAAGCTCGTGAGAGTCCCGCAGCGCTGGCTTCCGCAGTCTGGCGCCCGAAGCATAGAGTAACTCAGGACACCCCTAATCATGACCAGCCAAACCAAATCAGGTCGACATGACGTGGCCAGCGATGCCGCCAAGCTGCGCGCTTTGCACGTCCCCGGCAAGCCATTGCTCCTCGCCAACATCTGGGATCCTGTGTCGGCCCGCACGGTGGAGTCAGCAGGCATGTCCGCGATCGCGACGGCAAGCGCCGCTTTCGCGCCGGTCAACGGCTATGAGGACCACGGCCACCTTCCGCCCGATGTGGCGTTTGGCGCACTTCGCCGCATCACTGATGCGGTGAGCCTTCCGGTGACAGCGGATCTGGAGGACGGTTACGGGTTGTCACCCGAGGAGCTCGTCGAGCGCATGGCCGACGCCGGTGTCTGTGGATTGAACCTCGAGGACACCGACCATAAGACCCAGTCCCTGGTCGAGGCGGACAAACAGGCTGAACGGATCGCCGCCATCAAGGCCGCCGGACGCGCGCGCGGTTTCGATCTGGTGCTCAATGCCCGGATCGACGTGCATGTTTACAAGGGTCCCCTCGAGGAGGGCTTGCAGCGGGCCCGGAAATACTTCAAAGCCGGCGCGGATTGTGTTTACCCGATCCTGCTGTCGGATGTGGGCGCCATACCCGAGTACGCCGCCCTGGGTCCGACCAACATGTTGTGTGCTCCAGGCGGCACGCCGCTCGCCGAGCTCGCCCGGGCCGGTGTAGCGCGGATCAGTGTCGGTCCGCTCCTGTTGCAACTCCTGCAGAAGCGGCTCGAAGCCGCGACTCGTGCGTTCCGGAGCTGCGACGATCAGGCCATCTGGACCTGACCCGAAGAACTCGCCAAGGTGCAACTTCTGTGGCAGGACAGTGAGCGTGCACTCTATCGGGCACAGCATACTGACGGGCAGACGCGGCCGCGTAGCGTACTGACCTTGCGGTTGACCGCTGAGCCCCCGCCGCGGGCCAGCGTGGACCGTCTCGCGCATGAATACGGACTGAAGGAGCATCTGGAGAGTGCGTGGGCTGTCCGGCCGCTGGAGCTGGTCCGCGATCGTGATTGGACGATGTTGCTTTTCGAGGACCCGGGTGGCGAGCCGCTCGACTGGCACTTGCGCGAGCCGATGGAGGCAGGCCGGTTTCTGCAGCTCGCCATTGGCATCGCGGCGGCCCTCGGCCAGGCTCATCGGCACGGCCTCGTCCACAGAGACCTGAAGCCTGTTCACATCCTGGTGGACAGCACGGACGACAATGTGCGTCTGACTGGATTTGGACTGGCCTCGAGGCTACCGCGCGAGCGTCAGTCTCCCGGCCCACCGGGGTTTATTGTGGGGACCCTCGCCTATATGGCGCCCGAACAGACCGGGCGGATGAATCGGTCGATCGACTCGCGCAGCGATCTTTACGCGCTCGGCATGATCTTCTACGAAATGCTCACGCGCGAGCTGCCGTTCGCCGCATCCGACCCGATGGAATGGGTCCATTGCCATATCGCTCGGACGCCGCTGCCACCGCATGAGCGAGTGACGGATATCCCAGGCCCCATCTCGCGCATTGTCACCAAGCTGCTCGCCAAGACGCCAGAGGAACGCTACCAGACCGCCGCCGGCGTTGAGCGCGATCTGCGGCGCTGTCTTACGCAGTGGCAGGCGAGAGGGCGTATCGAGTCGTTCTTACTGGGCGAGTCCGACACGCCGGATCGCCTGTTGATCCCTGAAAAGTTGTTCGGGCGCAAGCGCGAGATCGCGGACTTGCTAGGTGCCTACGATCGCGTCGCCACGACCGGTACGCCCGAGCTGATTCTGATCTGTGGGTATTCCGGCACCGGTAAATCCTCCATCGTCAATGAGCTGCACAAGGCCTGTTTTCCCGCCGACGGCTTGTTCGGCTCGGGCAAGTTCGACCAGCACACGCACGATGTTCCTTACAGCACGCTGGTCCAGGCTTTCCAGGGACTGATCCGCGGCCTGATGAGCGCGAGCGAGGTCCAGCTTGAAGTCTGGCGGGGCAGATTGAGCGAGGCGGTGGGGGCGCACGGGCGGCTCGTGGCGGCGCTCGTACCCGAGCTCGAGCTCATCATTGGCGAACAACCACCGCCTCCCGAACTTCCGCCGCAACAGACTCGCCGACTGTTCCAGGTCGCTCTGCGGCGCTTCATCGGCGCATTCGCCAGGCCCGAACATCCCTTGGTACTTTTTCTCGATGATCTGCATTGGGCGGATGCGGCAACCCTCGATCTCCTCGAAGATCTGATGATCCAATCCGACCTGCATCACCTGCTGGTGGTGGGTGCCTATCGGGACAACGAAACCGACCTCACCCATCCGCTGGTACGCAAGATCGAGGCCATCCGCGGCACCGGGGCCAGGGTGGGGCAGATCACGCTCGAGTCGCTCGGGCGCGAGCATCTCGAGAAGTTAGTTGCGGATGCGCTGCGCTGCGCGTTGTTGCGGGCGGCACCCCTCGCGCAGCTCATCCACGAGAAGACCGGCGGCAATCCATTCTTCGCGATCAAATTCCTGTCCGCGCTCGCCGATGCAGGCCTGGTTGCATTCGATCCTACCGCGGGCGGGTGGTCCTGGGATCTCGATCGCATCCGCGCCCAGGAACACACGCAGAATGTAGTCGAGCTGATGCTCGGCAAACTCAACCGGCTTGCTGCGGAAACGCAAACAGCGCTGCAGCAGCTCGCCTGCCTCGGCAACGAGGCAAAGACAACATTGCTTGCCAATATTCTAGGGACCTCGGAAGACCGCGTTCACACGGCCCTGTGGGGCGCTGTCCAACACGACCTGGTCGAGCAGTTCGACGGATCCTACCGATTCATTCACGACCGGATCCAGGAAGCCGCCTATTCATCGATCCCCGCTGACCAGCGTGCCGCAGCTCACCTGCGGATCGGGCGATTGATGGTGGCGCGGACGCCGCCGGAGAAGCGGGACGAAGCGATCTTTGAGATTGTGAATCAACTCAACCGAGCGCACCGCTCGATCACCTCGGTTGCCGAGCGCGAGCAGCTCGCGGAGTTCAATCTGACAGCAGGCCGGCGTGCCGGCGCAGCGACGGCCTATGTCTCGGCACTCAATTATTTCATTACGGGCCGCGAGCTGTTGGCGGAAGATTGCTGGGTGCGCCGACGGCAGCTCATCTTTGCACTCGACCTCCATCGCGCCGAGTGCGAGCTCCTGACTGGCGCAATCTCCGACGCAAACACCCATTTCGCGGCATTGTCGGTGCGCGCTGTGGATCTGGCCGACCGGGCGAATGTTGCGCGCTTGGGAATAGACCTTTACTGCATGCTCCATCAGACCAGCCGTGCGGTCGCCGTAGGTCTGGATTACCTCAGGTTTCTTGGCTTCAGTTGGTCGCCGCACCCAACGGATGAGGAGGCGCACCTCGCTTACCGGCGTATCCAGGCGGAACTCGAGCAACGCACGACTGAGGAGCTGATCTGCCTTCCCATGATGACGGATGTGGCATCCCTTGCCACGCTGGATGTCATGAACAGACTCTCCTCCCCGGCACAATTCACCGACTTCAATCTCTACACGCTCCTCGTCTGCCAGATGTTGCGTCTCACGTTGGATCGTGGTAACAGCGACGCGTCTGCCGCCGCCTATGTCAGGTTCGGAAGGGTCGCCGGGCTGCACCTCGGAGAGTACGAGGTCGCGCGCCGCGTCGGGCAAGTGGCTCGCGGATTCGTCGAGCGGCGTGGACTGCGCCGGTTCCAGGCGGCGGTGTATCTCAATTACGGCAATCTCATCATGCCGTGGATGAGCCACATCAAAACAGGTTGCCAGATCATTGATCAGGCCTTTGATACGGCGCAGAAAAGCGGCGATGTCATGTATGCGGGGGTCTGCTCCGCGACGAAGATCGGGAATCTCGTGATGATCGGCGAGGCCCTCACCGACATCCAACGCGAAGCTGAGAGCGGCTTGGCTTTCGCTCAGAAGATACGCCACAGCACCGGCGTCGAAGTCTTCAATGTAGCGCTTGCTCTGGTACGCATGTTGCGCGGCGCGACCGCAAGATTCGGCTCGTTGGATGACGGGCGCTTTCGGGAGGAGGAATCTGAGCGAGAGTTCGCCAACACTTCGGACAACGCGGGAAACCAGGTCTGGTATTGGATTTGTAAGCTGCAGGCGCGCTTCACGGCGGGTGACTATACGACGGCGCTGGATGCCGGAAGCCGGGCGCAACCGCTGTTGAACGTATGTCCCACGATCATGCAGGTGGCGGACTATCACCTCTACAGCGCCGTGTCCTACGCGGCGTACTGTGATTCGGTGCCTGTCAGGCAAGCGGATCTTGCGGGCTTGGGTGCGCATCACCGGCAACTCGCCAGTTGGGCTGCAACCTGTCCAGAGAACTTCGAGGATCGCGCGGCATTGGTAGGCGCGGAGCTTGCAAGGCTCGAGGGCCGCGAGCTCGATGCCGAGCAACTGTACGCGCAGTCCATCCGCTCAGCCAAAACCAGCGGCTTTATCCGCAATGAAGCACTGGCGAACGAGCTCGCTTCCCGATTCTATGCCGCGCGCGGTCTCGAGGACATCGCCGAGATGCATCTCCTGAAGGCCCGTAACTGCTACTTGCGCTGGGGAGCAGAGGGCAAGGTACGGCAACTCGAGTTGACTCATCCCCAACTCAGGAGCGAGTCGCCACCGGCTCCGACTGGAGTCATTGGCGTACCTGTAGACCATCTCGACCTGGCGACCGTCATCAGGGTATCGCAGACGGTGTCCAGTGAAATCGTGCTGGAGACGCTGATTGACACGCTGGTGCGCACGGCAGTCGAGCAGGCCGGTGCCCAGCGCGGTGTGTTGATTGTCGCGCGCGGCGGTGAATTGTGGTGCGTGGCCGAAGGTAACACTCAACACGACAGCATCGCCGTAGAGCTGTGTGATACCCGCCTGGCCGAGGCATCGTTGCCCCAATCCGTCGTGCTGTATGTTCAGCGCATGCGGGAGGCCCTGATTCTCGAGGATGCCGTTGCCCAGCAGCCCTTTGCCACGGACCCGTATATCGGTCAGCGACAGGCCAGGTCGATCCTGTGCCTGCCGCTGCTCACCCAGGCCAAGCTCAGCGGCATACTCTATCTGGAAAACAACCTGGCGCCGCGTGTATTCGTGCACTCGCGTGCCGCCGTTCTCAAGCTGCTGGCCTCGCAGGCTGCGATTTCGCTCGAGAACGCGAGTTTGTACCGCGATGTCGCCGAGCGCGAGGCCAAGATCCGCCGCCTGGTCGACGCCAACATCATCGGAACATTCATATGGAAAGCCACGGGTCCGAATATCGAGATCGATGACATCGCGCTCACCGAGGCCAACGACGCCTTTCTCCACATGGTCGGTTACGATCGTGAGGATCTCGCCACCGGTCGCCTGACCCGACTCACGCTGACACCGCCGGAGTGGCAGGAGCGCGATGTACGGCAACTCGAGGACGTCAAGGCGAAAGGAACCGTCCTCCCATTCGAGAAGGAGTATTTTCGCAAGGATGGGAGTCGCGTGCCTGTGATGGTGGGCCTGGCCGCGTTTGACCGCCAACCCGACCGAGGCGTCGCGTTCGTCGTCGACCTGACCGAACGCAAACGCGCCGAAAACGCGCTACGGCGCGCATCCGACAAGCTCGCGCAAGCCACTCAGGCCGAAAGCCTGGCGATGCTCTCAGCCTCTATCGCGCATGAAGTGAATCAGCCGCTGGCCGCGATTGTCGCCAATTCCAGCGCGTGTTACCGATGGCTGTCGGCCACCCCTCCCAACCTCGAGCGCGCGAAGATCACGGCGGAGCGCATTACGAGCGATGCCAATTCCGCTGCTGACGTGGTCAGCCGGATCCGCGCACTCTTCAGCCGCGCACCGCTCGCCCGGTCGTCCCAGGAAGTCAACGGCCTCATCAGCGAAGTCTGCCGCATGATGGCTGCCGAGACCGCGGCAAAGAATGTCCTCGTCACCACGGAGCTCGAGCCCGGACTGCCCCCGGTGGCGGTTGATCGTGTGCAGGTACAACAGGTGTTTGTGAATGTGATCCGCAACGGTATCGAAGCGATGGACCCCATTGTCGACGGCGACCGTACCCTCCAGATACGCTCATTCCGCGAGGGTCCCGATGCGATCCGCGTCGAGGTTCGCGACGCCGGCACGGGTTTCACCGATGCCGGGCGCGCCTTCGAGCCGTTCTTCACGACGAAACCCAATGGGATGGGCATGGGTCTCGCCATCTGCCGTTCGATCATTGAGTCGCATGGCGGGCGCCTGTGGATGGCCAACAACCCCAACGGAGGCGCCACAGTCTCTATCACGCTCCGGCTGGGGACACACGAGTCCCCATAGGCGCCATGCGGACACCACTTCGCATTGTCTTCCGGCGCCCAGGGCGTCCGAAAATCCCAGTTTTAACAGAGGGTTAGCGCCCGCGTGTTCCCTACCTCCTCTACACTCCTCATGCTATACTCCCGGTAACTCCTGTTAAAAAACTTGGGGGAGCACCGTGACCCGCCTGCCAGATACCACCACAGCCGAAACTGACGCTCTCGTGAAATGGTATGCGGCTGCTCGCATGGCTCTGGCACGCAACCGCCCGATGACGATCGCGACGTCGGGCCAGGCAGTGCAGCATGATTTGAGCGCCGCGGAGACCGCGGCTTTGCGCGCAGTGGGGGCTTTCAAAGACGACACTCCCATCCGCACAGACCAAGACCCGCTCATCAAGAGCCAGGCACAGTACATGGCGCTGCTGGAGGAAAGTCTTTCAGCAACTGAAGCCGCCAAGCTACTGAAGGTGGATGTCAGTCGGATACGCCAGAGATTGCGCGAGCGCTCGTTGTTCGGCCTGGAGCAGGAAGGTGCTTGGCGACTACCGCGGTTCCAATTCGAGCGTCGTCGGGTCATTCCCGGGTTGGCCCAAGTGCTCGAGGCGCTTCCCGATGATTTATTTCCCCTCGATGTGGTCGATTGGTTTGTGTTGCCCGACGCCGATCTGCAGTTGGAGAGCGACGCAGCACCTCTGAGCCCACGCGAATGGCTGCTTTCGGGGCGCCCTGCCGAGCCAGTCATAGTCCTCGCGCGCGACCTCACTCGTAGTTAAACGTGTCGAAGTTCCCGGAGCCTCCAGGCGTCGCAGCGCTGCGCGCTCTCGCTCCGCAGACCCTGACCCTTCCGGCTGACGCAACGCTTGCGCGCATTTACTTTGCAGCCGGCTCGCATCCTTCGCGTTGGGCCCGATTTCGCAGCTTCGGGCCCATCGATGCGCGTTGGGATCACCACTTATCGGATGATGACCGCGCAGGGGTGGAGCAAAGCCGGGCGATTCTCTACTGTGCTCCGGATATCGACACCTGCGTGGCCGAAGTCTTCCAAGCGACCCGGCGCATCGACCGTGTGCGGGGTGCTCCATGGCTGGTGGTGTTTGCGCTTCGCGAACCGGTAACGCTCCTCGACCTGCGAGGTGGCTTCGCGACAACGATGGGTGCCTCCACGGCGATTCATTCGGGTCCTCGTTCGCGCACCCGTGCGTGGGCGCGGGAGCTGTACGAGGCTTATCCGAATGTACAGGGGATTCACTACGGCTCATCCATGAACGGCCATGCGCCTGCTATCGCATTGAACGAACGTGCGATGTCGGCGATGCCTCACCTGCCTCTCTTCCATCGCGCTCTCAATGACGACATGTTGGTTGCCGTTCTACAGCATATCGCCTCGAGGCTGTCGTATGGACTGAGATGAAGTCTTAACGGTCTTCCTCGAGCTCCTGCTCGGCTTCGGACGGGCCTTGTTGAGCCGCGCGCGCGGTTGTCCATTTGGCCGCCGCGTTTCGGGGTGGCTCATCAGGCAGTCTGGAGGCCGGCGGGTCGCTCGCGGGAAAGGTATCTTCCAGCGCTTCATCTATTCTTGCTGAGCGGACGCTCGCGCTTTCGGTCGCCGGCGGCTCGGCGACGGTCTCGGGGCGCGCCGTTTGGGGCGTCAGCGCGGCCTTCACTCTGCTATGGCCTGTGGCTGCCCGGAGTATGAGTCCGGCGCCTATGACGCCGGTCACGGCGCGCACGGCCCGTGACGTCGTACTGCTCAACGCCAGGCAGGACAACGAAAGGCCGAACAGCGCTGACAGGGTGCGCTCGAACTCGCTGAGATTGTGCGATGAACGTGGCATGGCTGCTCCTCCACTCTGGCACGTTTCAGGCTCTCGCAATTCGCGTGCCGCATCGACGCCAGGGGGTCGATCCTATGCCACGACGAGGGACCAGCCCTGAAGACACTGGCACGCGCTCTCTGCCGATCAGGCGACCTGTCGGGCCTGCGAACGAGCATTGCCCCGCACGGGCGAGCGGTGGCTCGTGCCGGATTGCCTTTCCGGGGCCCCGCCAACGTCATACCTGGCGATGGCCGCATTGAGAGACACGGCCTGGTCCACGATGGCCTGGCTGGCGGCGGTGGCCTGCTCGACCAGTGCCGCATTCTGTTGTGTTGTTTGATCCATCTGCATGACGGCCCGGTTGACCTGCTCGATGCCGGCGGACTGCTCCTGGGTTGCAGAGGCAATCTCGGCGACGATGTCGGTCACCTTCTTCACCGCGGTGACGATCTCCGTCAGGGCATGACCGGAATCATCCACGAGCTTGCTGCCGTGCTCGACCTGACTCACGCTGTCCTCGATCAAGGCCTTGATCTCCTTGGCTGCCGTGGCGCTACGGCTCGCAAGATTGCGCACTTCGGTGGCCACCACGGCGAAGCCGCGGCCTTGCTCACCGGCCCGGGCTGCCTCCACGGCCGCGTTGAGCGCCAGCAGGTTGGTTTGGAATGCGATCGCGTCGATGACACCGATGATTTCGGCGATCTTGCGGGAAGAGGCATTGATCTGCCCCATGGCGGCGATGGCGGCGCCGGCGACCGCGCCACCTTTTTCCGCCCGTTCGCGCGCGGCGATGGCCACTCGATTGGCCTCGCCCGCGTTATCGGCGGTCTGTTTGACGGTCGTGGTCATTTCCTCCATCGACGAGGCGGTCTCCTCGAGACTCGAGGCTTGCTCCTCGGTCCGCTGCGACAAACTGGTGTTGCCCTTGGAGATCTCTTCCGCGCCGGACTTCAACTCCACCGAGGCACTGGACAGAGTTGCGATCACTTCGCTGATATTGTCGAGCAACTGGTTCATGCCCGAGGCCAGTACTTTGAAAAACCCATCCTTGCCGCGCTCATCGATGCGTGAGGTCAGATTGCCGTCGACCGCGCGGGCAACGGTGGTCTTGACCTCCTCCTCGATTGCAACTTCCTGCGTCCGGTCGATCCATTGAAACACCGTGCCGATGCGATCGCCGGATGCGTCAGTCACTGGATTTGAAGAGATCCGGAATACGGCCGTGCCAAACTTGCAGTCCGCTCCATCGGGCGCCCCGGAACGAATGGAAGAGTCCGGTACGAGATTCTCGATGGGGCTACCGAGAACGCGCTCAGGATCGAATCCGGTCAGCTTGCTGCGAAACTCTGCAGCGCGTTTGCGTAGCAAGGCTTGCGCGGCGTCGTTGAGGTAAATGATCTGCCCGGACGGATCCGCGAGCAAGGCGCTCGTCGAGACGTGGTCGAGCGCGGTCCGAATCCGTCCGTTCTCAACGGCGCTTGCCCGGTCGCGCTCGGTGCGCTCCCGGAGCGCGCTCTGCATTCGGTCGAGGCCGGCCAGGAGGGTGCCGAGCTCATCGCTGGAGGTGATCTGGATCTCATTATCCAGGCTGCCCTGCTCGATTCGGCCGAGGACGCTGCCAGCCTGGTTGAGTGGCCTCATGATGGCGCGGCGGATGAGGAGTGCGGTCGTCAGAACCAGTACCGCGACCAACATGCCACCGGCGAGCCCGATCAAGAGCGCGGTGCGCTCGACCTGTTGGCCATCCAGCGCGCCTTGTTGACCTAACTTCTGGTTGTAATCCAGATGCGCGGCAAAGTCTTTGGAGACCGTGTCAATGGTGGTGAGATTCGCCATGACCCGGTCGCGAGCCTCGTTCGTCTTACCCGCGCGTGCGAGAGTCAACGCCTGCTCGAGCAACTCATCCAGAGCCTGTACCGCTGCGCGGTCCGCTGCCAGCATATTGCGGTCGCGGTCGTCTGAAAGCAGCGGCTCGTACTGTTTCAAAGCGGTGTCGATTGCCTGCCGGTCCTGCCGCATCCGCTGCTCGAGCTCGGCGGCGCGTGCGGGGTCGGTCTGGATCAAACGCTGCCAGAAGTGCACACGCTGTTCGGCCGCACTACCGGTTGCATCATTGAGAACGAGAATGGACGGTACGGTGTTGTCGTTCGCATAAGAGGCCGCCGTGTAGACCCGTCCCATTTCGACGCGCGAAACCGTCGTGAGGGCGGCGACTCCCAGCAGAGAGATGCCGGCGAGAAGCCACAATTTACCGCTGACCGAAAGAGTCATAGACGCTCCAGTGCGTTGCAACATTGCAACGAGATGCGTCCTTGACCCCCTTTTCAGTGCTCTGCCGCCTGCGCGGCCCCGCAAACGGACCACCCTGGGCACGCAAAACCGTGCAGGCAAACGAATGTTTCGTCAAATTGAGGCAAAACTTTAGGGGGGCATAGGAAGGTTTAATCGGTTTGGCGGAAAATAAGAAGAATTCCTTCCAAAGGGGGGGGGCCCTCGCTCGGCGATTTGGCGCATTTTCGGACATCCGCAAAGGCTGTGGCGCTTCCTCCGATTCACCCCTCTGAGAGCGTTGCCTTCGCCAGTGAGGAAAGTTAGAGTCGTTGCCATGAACAAATGGATTTCGCTTCTGGTGCTGGCTTGCACCCCGGCGCTTGCCTTCAGTCAGTCCCTCCGGTGCTCGGATAAGATCATCAGCGAGGGATCCACGCGCCTGGAAGTCGCAAGTTTGTGCGGCGATCCGGCCCAGATTGAGCACAAAACGATTTATAAGGATGTTTCAGCAGGCGCATCGGGTGTCGTAGCGGGCACCACCATTGAAATTCAAGTGGAACTGTGGATCTACAACTTCGGACCCGACCGGCTGATGCAGCGAGTCTGGCTCGAGGACGGCGTGGTCATGCGTATCGAGTCAATGGGTCGCTACGGCTTCTAGCCGTAGCGTCAGTCAATTCAGGTCGAATACGACTTGATACATAACACATAACAGCGACTTCACTCACCGTCCCCCCATAAACCCCCGTCGCGCAGGTCCCGCACGGAACCTTCGCGCGAATTCGCGGACTCCCTGAATTTGCCATCGCGGCGCGGACGATGGGCCGAAGCACGCCGGGCCACATTCGCCCCTGGCAGCCGCAGACCGGGCGAACTGGGCCCGGCCGGTCCCGAATCCCCCCACCGGCAACGGGCTGAGCCAGACGCGCAGCGACCGATTCTATCTGCCGGAATCCTACCAAACACCGGCCGCGCCCCGCCGGCGTAAACGCAGCGCGTGACGTCGGGCTTTTAACACACCGTCCAAATCACCGCGCGTAAATCGCACGCGCGTTCTGCGTGAAATTCACCGCGCGGCGTTTCCACGGACAGGTTTTTCCGCTGCGGTACGAACACGGAGCATATTCATACGTCGCTCGCGCCATGTGGGTTCCGCCGCCGAGTTTGACGTTGTGCCGGACGTCTGTTCATCGCGCGATATACAACGCCAATGGGTCGAAAATAATGAGTTTTGTGTTGATATCGCGGCTTCTCAGATGACAAAGAACGTGGTTCAATGTCAACCAGTCGCTTACAACGACAGAGTCACCCAGATGCTAGCGTTAAAGAACAGGGGGTTTGAAATGGAGGGAAATTCGTCTCAGCTCGAGGCTCGTGTCACGCGCCTCGAGACTCACATGGAGCACATGGATACCAACATCTCGCGAATCACGGTGGATCTGCACGATTTGCGCACCTCCACCGAGGCGAGATTCGAGTCCGTCCACCAGAAATTCGATCAGAAATTCGCGGCGGTCAACGAAAGATTCGACACGATGAATGACCGCATCTCGACGCTGCACGTCACCATGCTTGAAAAGTTTGGAGAGATGGACAAGAAATTCGCTGACGTGAACGCGAAGTTCGGTGGAACCAAAGTTGGGCCTCTCACTGTCCTGGGCGGCGGGTTCGGGTTTGGTATCATCCTGAACATCATCGGTCACGCGCTGCACTGGTTCTGATGGTCCGTCCGTATCGCTTCATTCGGCGCCCGCGACATAATCCGTGAGCTTCGCGGGCCGCTATCCGTTTCTCCGTCCAACACACAGTACCGCCTCCCTGTTGTGCTCCAATAGATATAAGTTATGCGTTAGTTCTCGCATACCACGTTGGTGCACCCGACTGATGTATGCCCCGCCAGAGGGCGTCACGCTCACAACTTTTTACATTAGGACACAACGTTGACAGCCGCCTGAGTTGTCAATTAGGTTTCCTAACTGTCTGGTTCGGCCGTCATATGACGTTGCCGACCTGATCCTCCAGACGACCGTAGGGACACCATGTTGCGATGGTCTCGCAGGAAGCAGCAAGGATTGTCGTATGTTGGATGCCCGCACAGGGTGTCCCCCGTCCTGTCGACTTCTGCCCTGAAGCTCGCTTTTTCCATCAGCTTGCAAATGCCGCGATCCGCGGCAGGTTTGTGGCGGCGCTTTTTTCATGGATTTTTGTGATCGTTGATTCCAACGTATAGGGAGAATCCTGATGATGCTCAAAACAACTTTCGGTTCGATTGCCGTCGCGGCGTTGGCCTGGGCCGCGATGACGCCTGCCCACGCACAGTCGGTATTGACACAACATGTTCGAAGCGCCGTTCGCGGAGGTACCGCGCCGTTGGTCGCGGATCTCCCGGCGGATCAGGTGATGAGTCTGGATATCGTGTTGCCGCTGCGCAATCCGGCGGGTCTGAAGAGCTTCCTGAAGGAGATCTATGACCCTGCCAGTCCCATCTACCACCAGTACCTCACTCCGTCGCAGTTCACGGCGCGATTCGGCCCCACGGAGGAAGCGTATGATGCCGTAGTCGAGTATGTGAAGGCGAACGGCCTCACCGTGACCGGCGGCAGTCGGGATGGCATGGAGGTGCAGGTGAAAGGTCCCGTCTCCGCCGTAGAGACCGCGTTCCACGTGAAGATGCGGACCTACCAACGCGAGAACGGCGAGGGCACCTTCTACGCCCCCGATCGCGAGCCGACCACTGACCTGGCGATCAATCTCTGGCACGTGTCGGGAATCGACAATTACTCCACCCCACATTCGATGCTGCACACGAGAGCCGAGTACGCGGCAGCCCATGGCATCGCTCCGGAAGCGGTGGTCACCCATGCCACGACCGGGTCGGGACCTTCCGCGTCCTTCCTCGGAAGCGACATGCGCGCGGCCTATTACGGCGGTACCACGCTGACCGGCGCGGGCCAGAACCTCGGACTGCTCGAGTACTACGGCACCGATCTGGCGGACCTGAATACCTATTACACCAACGTCGGGCAGACCAACAGCGTGCCGATCACCCTCCTGTCCGTTGACGGGACGAGCACCTCATGCCTGCACAGCGCCGGATGTGACGATACCGAACAGACGCTCGACATGACTCAGGCACTCGGCATGGCTCCAGGCCTGGCGAGCCTCGTCGTGTATATCGGCTCGTCCGATACCGCGATGATCAGCGCCATGACGACACACAATCCGTTACCGACCACCATCGGTTGTTCTTGGGGCTGGACGCCAGCGGACGCGAGCACGCTGGACCCGTACTTCCAGAAAATGGCCGCCCAAGGCCAGAATTTCTTCGCGGCATCGGGCGACAGCTCCACCTGGTCCCGGAGGGTCGAGGCCTGGCCGGCGGATGACGATTATGTTGTTTCCGTAGGCGGTACGGATCTGACCACCTCCGGCGCGGGTGGCGCATGGGCGTCAGAAACCGCCTGGGTTGACAGCGGCGGCGGCATCTCTCCGGATAGGATCGCGATTCCCTCCTGGCAGCAACTCTCGGGAGTGATCAATTCGAGCAACAAAGGCTCGACCACCTACCGCAACGGCCCGGACGTGTCGGCCAACGCTAACTTTACGTTTTACACGTGTGCCAACCAGACGAGCTGCCTGGCGAATACGTATGGTGGCACGAGCTTCGCGGCTCCGATGTGGGCAGGCTTCATTGCGCTGGTCAACCAGCAGTTGGCATCGCAAGGGAATGCGACCATCGGCTTCCTCAACCCAACCCTCTACGCAGAGAATGTGACTTCCGCCTATAGCACCGGCTTCCACGACATCACCAGCGGCACCTCCGGCAGCTATTCGGCCGTGACGGGTTACGACCTGGTGACCGGCTGGGGAAGTCCGAAAGCAGGGTTGATCACCGAACTCGCTCCATAACAGCCATCGCCTGACCGGTATCGAGGCATTACGCGGCAACGAGGTCCGGACCTTGCAGGGTTCGGACCTTCTTCGGCGTGAGATCCAGGCGATCACGACCGGCTAAACTCAACCGTCCGGGGACTGCAATCACGTGCCTTTTCGCGTCCATACTTACGGCGCCTCCGGTTCCGTGGCTTCTCTCAACAGGCGCAGCTTGCACGTCTTTGTGCGCAAACACGGTCGCACCAACCGGTTGGGTGCTCGCGACCTACGCCGCTACCTGCGCAGGCGAAGTGCCATAGCCACCAAGAGCCTGATCAACACGTCTTCCGCCTCGGCGGTTGGCGCCCCTTGCGGCCAAGCCCTGTTTTTGTGGCAAGCAGGTATTGACGGCGTGTTGTTCAACACATAACTTCGGCCGACGATCGGAGCAGCCTGCGGTTCTTGCAGTGCAAGAGGGGAGGTTGAGTGGAGCACTTATTGATGAGTCACTCCCTTCTCGAAGGAGTTGCCGCAACGACCCGTCACCGGGATCGCGAAGACCTGGATCGCTCTCTGATGGAGTTTCTGCGGGAATTTCTGAATCCCGACTGCATCACCCTGGTGCGATTGAAGTCAGTGGGGCGCGTCAAGAGCATTGAGCGGCGGCTGGTTCTGAGCCGTGATACCCAGCCGGAAGCGCCGTGTTCCGCATCCAGTCTTCGCCAGCAGGAGGCGTGCGAGCCACTGCAGCAAGACCCCTGGGAATTGGATCAGGACGCTGCTGAGCAAGGGTCACTGGTGGATCTTCCGCGCTGGCGAGACTGTCTGGCTCGTGGCGAGCCGATGTGCTGCCTGACCCGGGAAGGCGCAAGTGCGACGATTTTCCCGATTCGGGGCGGACGGGACGTGGTCGGGTTGCTGGCGATACGGACCGCGACGGCCCTGTCTTCCCGGGATGCGGACCTGGTTCAGGGCATTCTGGAAATCATCCGCAATCACGTCGCGCTGTTGGACTACGGCGAGCTCGATACCCTGACGGGGCTCCTCAACCGGAAAACCTTCGAGCACCATTTCGAGAAAATGCGCTGCCGGAGGGCTGCCGCGCGATCCTCCTCGAAGCGTGCCGCGCCATCGGAGCCGGACTGGTTGGCCTTGATCGACATCGATCACTTCAAGGGCATCAATGATGGCTTTGGACACCTCTTCGGGGATGAAGTCCTGCTGTTGGTCAGTCGTCTCATGAAGCAATCGTTCCGGGGATCGGACCAACTGTTCCGATTTGGAGGGGAGGAGTTTGTTGTTGCGTTGGAGCACACCCCTGAGCCGGGGGCGCGGATCGCGTTGGAGCGGCTGCGCAAGGCGATCGCGGAATACGCTTTCCCGCAGGTGCGGCAGGTCACCATCAGCGTGGGATACACGCGCATTCGCGCGGATGAAGTGCCTGCGCAGTGTCTGGAGCGGGCGGATGCGGCGCTTTACTATGCCAAGTCGTCTGGACGGAATAGCGTTCAGGAGTACGAGGGATTGGTGAAGGAGGGGCGGCTGGCGGAGAAAACCCAGGATGGCGGGGATGCGGAGTTGTTTTGATTCGAGCATCCCATTCCCACACTCCGATCTGGCCGGCATTGGCTGCCACTCGCAGCCTCGGAATGCAGGCGCCGCCGGTTACCGGCTCAGGTGGATCAAGCCCGCGATGCTGGCGATGAGCTCCGAGGCCTCGATCGGCTTGGACAGGTGCATATGGAAGCCGGCCAGGAGGGATCGCTGCCGGTCTTCGGCGCGAGCGTAGGCGGTGATGGCGATGGCCGGTAGTGCGCGGCGGCGCGAGTTGTCGAGATGCCTGACGCGGCGGATGAGCTCGAAGCCGTCCATGTCGGGCATTCCGATGTCGCTCAGCAGGAGATCGAATGATTCGCGCTCGAGGATCTTCAGGGCTTCCGCCGCGGTCGAGGCGCAAACAGGGTGCACGCCTTGATCCTGCAGAATTCGCGCGATCAGCTCTCGACCATCCCCTTCGTCATCGACAATGAGTACGCGGACATGGTCGAGTCTGGGTAGATCGAGGCTCGCGAGCTGGTCCTCGGAAAGGGTTTGGGGGGTGCCTCGGCTGCGCTCATCGGCTCGCACGTAAGAGATGGGTAGGGCAACAATGAACGTGCTTCCCTGGTTCTCTCCGGGGCTTTTCACGCGCACGGTGCCGCCGTGAAGCTCTACCAGGTTCTTGACGATCGACAGGCCCAGGCCCAGCCCGCCATGGTGACGGGTGGTGCTGGGATCCGCCTGGCGGAAGCGGTCAAACACATGCGGGAGGAATTCGGGCCGGATGCCGATACCGGTGTCCTCGACGCAGATTTCCGCGTGTGAATTGACACGTTCGAGAACAACTTGAATGCGGCCTTCCTTCGGCGTGAATTTGATCGCGTTTGACAGCAGATTCCAGAGCACCTGTTGCAGTCGGTTGGAGTCGCCTCGAACCAGGCCTATCCGGGAGTCCAGCAGCGGCTGGATGCGGATGCTTTTGCTCTCGGCCGAATGACGCACGGCTTCGATCGCGTTGTTCACCACCTCGTGCAGGTAGATGGGTTGGACCTCCAGGTGAATCTTTCCCGAAATGATCCGGCTCATGTCGAGCAGGTCGTTGACGATCTGAATCTGGACCCGGACATTGCGCTCGATGGTCTCGAGCCCGCGGTCGTAGTCTTCCGGCCGCGCCCGACGCTGGCGTAGCAACGTGGCCCATCCCTGAATGGCATGCAAAGGGGTGCGTAATTCGTGAGACAGGGTAGCCAGGAACTCGTCCTTCATCTGGCCGAGGCGCTCGGCCTCGGAACGGGCGGCCCGCTCTGATTCCAGAAACGACTTGCGTTCAGCCGCGAGGTTTGCGAGCTGGGTTTCGCGCTCGAGCAGCTCCTGCTCCGCGCGGCGGCGTGCAGTGATGTCGTGGGCAATTTTTGCGGCTCCGACGACAGTTCCGGACGAGTCGCGTATGGGGGAGATGGTCAGCGAGATATGCAGTTTCTCGCCGTCTTTACGAGCACGGATGGTCTCATAGCGCTCGATCCGCTCTCCGCGCCGCAGCTTGGACAGGATCTCGACCTCCTCGTGCTGGAGGTCCGGTGGGATGATGCGGGTAATGGACTGGCCGACCATTTCGGCGGCGGTGAAGCCGAACAGTCGCTCGGCTGCGCTATTCCAGGAGGTGACGATGCCGTCGAGGGTTTTACTGACAATAGCGTCCTCGGAGGAGGTCACGATCGCTGCCAGAAGGGCGCGTGCCCGGTCGAGGGCATCGGGACTCAGCACTCCGCTGGAAGCGACAATCGCTCCAATCAGGGCTTGCTCGGGGTCAGTATCGTGTTCTGTCATCTGACGTCATCCCTTTGACGAGCCACCTACCCGACACGGGTCATGCGTGTCAGTTATATTAACTCTCGTTAAACGAGGGCTGGAACCCGGAGTTCCGGGTGATACCGGGAGGTCAGGCTGCAGCGTGACGGGACCTGGGTCAGCTCGCGGGATCGCTATCCGATCCCGCGCTCCTTTTCGCGAATCACTTCCTTTGCAGGCTTGTCCTCTCGGAGTCCCTGGAAAGAGGCGTGCCTGAGCTTGCCGTCCGGGGTCCATTCGCCGAAGTTGATGTGAGCGACGAGCTCCGGGGTGACGAAGCGCGCCCCGCGCCGGGCATCCGTTGGTAACGAGCCGAAAGGGGAATTTTTGACCGTGCGCTGGCGCAGATTCTCGAGCAAGGCGCGGCCTTCCTGGAGGGTAAAGCCTGTTCCAACCTTGCCGCCGAACCGCAGGGTGTCCTTCTCGTAATAGCCTATCAGTAACGCCCCGAGCACACCGGGGTGCGCGGGCTGCTCGGTGTAGCCGCCGATGACAAACTCCTGCTCCTTGATGCACTTTGATTTCAGCCAGGCGGTGGTGCGGCCGGAGTGATAGGGGGCGTCGGCCCGTTTGGAGACGATGCCCTCCAGGGCCAGGTGGCAGGCATGCTCGAGGATCTGGTCTCCCGGCTCGGCAAAGTGTTGGCTGTACTGAAGCACCGGGGGGGCTTTTTCCAACATGAGTTGCAGGAGCGCCTTGCGCTCTGTCAGGGGTTGCTGACGCAGGTCGGCCCCATTCAAGTGGATCAGGTCGAAGGCGTAAAAACGTAACTGGCGCAAGTCCCGGGTAGACAATGCGTGTTGCAGGGCGTGGAACGTGTGCGAGCCGTCCGCGTCGGTGTTGATTGCCTCGCCGTCAATGACAGCGTTTTGCACCCGGAGGCTGGCGAAGGCTTTACAGAGCGGCTTGAATCGGTCACTCCAATCGTTGCCGGCGCGCGTGAAGAGATGAGCCTTGGCGCTCTCCAACACCACGATGAGGCGATATCCGTCGAACTTGATTTCATGCACCCAGCCTGCCCCGCGAGGGGGTGCCGAGACCAGCGTGGCGAGTTGGGGGGTGATGAATGTTGCCGGCGTGTCGCCGGTTGGGAGAGCTTTCGGGTTTACCTTTGGGCGAGTGGCGCGTGTTTTCTTTTTCAGCGCAGCGACGGCCTGGGTTGCCTCGCGGCTCGATTTTTGACGGGCGCCGCGTTTCCCCCAGCTCTGGCCCGCGGCTTTCGCGATACCCTGCATGCTGCGCTGGCTGACGACACTCCGCTGATATTTCTCCAGCGCCGCGTCGCCGTTGTCGGTATTGGCGTATTCATCCTTGCCCTTGATGAGGAGCCAGTTCTCACGTTTGCTGTCGCCAGGACGGTGACCCCGGAGACGTACCAGGTGCCAACGTCCCTCGAGGCGCTTGCCTTGCAGCTCGAATGTCAGGTTGCCGCGAGCGTAGTCGCGCCGGGGATTGCCGATCGGCGTCCACGTGCCTCGATCCCACAGCATCACCGTACCACCGCCGTATTCTCCTTGCGGAATGGTGCCTTCGAAGGAGCCGTACTCCAGCGGATGATCTTCGACGTGTACGGCGAGGCGTTTATCGGCCGGGTTGAGGCTGGGACCCCGAGTCACGGCCCAGCTCTTCAAGACCCCATCCAGCTCGAGGCGAAAGTCGTAGTGGAGGCGCCTCGCGGCGTGCTTTTGAATGAGATAGCTGTGGCCGGCGGCATCGCGTGGGTTATCACCTGAGGGCTCCCGGGTCTTGGTGAAGTCCCGCTTGGAGCGGTACCTGGCGAGTTTGGTATGGGTCGCGGAGCTCACGGAATTGGCAGGTCCAGTGTCATGGATTCACCTATCGAGCAACTCACGTTCCTACTCTTCCACCCCGGCGCTGAAATGTCACGGCGGTGCTCGCCGGTGCCATCGGGATTTCTAATCCAGGTTAAGCGTCGGACTCGAAACAACTCGGAACCGAAGCTCGGATCCCGCGGTCGACGTTGGATCGTGAGGCAGGGCCATGTTGGGAACCCGTACGCTGACCGCCGCGTTACCCCCACGGCGGCCTCACCCGTCGGCGTTCATGCCGAAAAGCTCGCCGCCCGTAAGGCACAAAATTCCGCTGTGAAGGACTTCGCCCATGTCATGGTGACCGATCACGACAAGGCGAATGAGCAGCTTGCCACGGCTGCAGCCGCCAATGGGCTACCCAAGGCTGCAAAACCTGACGTGGATCACCGCGTGATGATGGAACAGTTGGACAAGGCCGATGACAAGGCGTTCGACACTCTCTATATTCGCGGGCAGGTGGTGGAGCATCAGAAAGCGGCGCAGCTCTACGAGTGGATCATTGACAGTGGGCAGGATCCGAGACTGACGCGCTATGCGATGGATACACTACCGATCGTGTTGCATCACCTGGAAATGGCGCAAGGGGTTCTGGCGCAGTTGGCGGGCGCGGCGCCGTAAAGACCGGCCGCCCTCGGCGCCGCCGCTGCCAACTTCAAGGGCCAAGCGCTCTCAGCGACGCTGTCGGTCCCGTTTTCCCGGCCCTCCGCGAGAGCATGAAGGCCGCGTGCTCCATCATCACGACCGCGAGCACCAGCAGGGCAACCAGACCCGTGAGCAGACAAATAACGCCCCGCCCCATCCAGTTCCACGAAAGTATCACCGTCGTCTCCGTTCTCGTCCACCGTCTTTGGGAATCTCAGCAAACTCTATGCCCCACGATCTCTCGCGAAGGACCGCATATGTTGGATAGAAGATCGGTCATGACCGGCCTCACCGCAGCCGCGGTCAACGTATGGGCGCCGGCCGGAGCCCATCGAAAACCGGTGATGGTGTGGATGCACGGCGGTGGTTTTGCAGCCGGCTCGGGTCACGACCTGCTGGCCTATGACGGCAAAAATCTGTCGGAACGCGGCGATGTCATTGTCGTGACCCACAATCACCGTCTGAATGTTTTCGGCTATCTGGACCTGACCTTCCTCGGCGGCCGTTGGGCCGATTCGAGCAACGTCGGACTGCAGGACTGCGTGACCGTGCTGACATGGGTACGCGACAATATCGAGGCGTTTGGCGGAGATCCGAACTGTGTGACGATCTTCGGACAGTCTGGGGGAGGAGGGAAGGTGAGTGCGCTGATGGCGATGCCCTCGGCACGAGGCTTGTTCCAACGGGCCATTGTCGAGAGCGGCTCGCCCGGACTCCTCCCCCAACGCTTCCGTTGAGCGGCTCGCGCGTCGTCACGCTCGTCCCCAACCCTGGATTGCTGCTGGTACTTCATCTCGCTTGTGTTCGGGCCCCACGTCCTTCTGCGACAACCCTGCACCATATATTCTTAACCAATTGATTATATTTGCATTTTTAAAAATTACGCCATTTCACAATTTGATGAAAATGGCTATTTCAGTGAAATTTACAAGGGGAAATGCTATCTTCAGCGGATGCTGAAAAGCCCTAATTTACTGAAATCAGAGTCGTCGAATCTCAACCACCTTGCGGCGGAGCGTCTGCAAGCGATCTTGGGGGAAATTCCGTTTCTAAAGCCAGGGAAGCTATCGAAGGAGTCAGTCTCAGCCTCCCGCGGGGTTGATTTTACCCTGCCCATTGAGGTCCGGGGACAAGCGTGGACTCTGGTCTGCGAGGTTAAAAGCTCAGGGCAACCTCGCTTCGTGCGCGAGGGGGCGTTCCAACTGCGCAAGTACCTCCAATCGCTATCGTCTCATCAGGCCTACGGCATCCTCATTGCGCCCTATCTATCGGAAGAGTCAGTCGCACTCTTGAGGGAAGAGTCGCTCGGGTACTTGGATTTCGCGGGGAATTGCTTGCTCTCATTCGACGGCGTCTTCATTGAGCGAAGCGGGTCGCCTCACACCCCGGAACGGCGCCGCGAGTTGCGCGAGATCTTTGCGCCCAAGGCATCGCGGGTACTCCGTGTTCTCTTTACTGATGCCGATCGTTCCTGGCGCGTAACGGAGCTGGCAGAGCGTGCCGCGGTGAGCCTGGGCCAGGTCAGCAACGTGCGACGTGCACTCGTTGATCGTGAGTGGGCCAACGCCGATTCGCAAGGACTGAGGCTACGAAAGCCAAGGGCGATCCTCGATGCATGGCGTTCGTCTTACACCCCCAGGCTCGCCGCTGAGAAGGACTACTACACACTCCTCCACGGGAAAGAGTTGAGCAGCGCGATCAGCGCGGCATTCGCCTCAATCCCGCAGGATGCTCACCTGGCACTCGCTTCATTTTCAGCCGCGCAGTGGCTGGCCCCTTTCGCTCGGTTAGCGGGAACCTACTTCTACGCCGACGATCTCTCTATGGCGGCCCTGAGCGAGCACCTCAAGCTCGAGCGCGCATCGCGTGGCACGAACATCTCGGTGGCTATTCCCAAGGACGACGCCGTATTCATCGATAGCTGCGAGATGACCTCGGGTGTCCGATGCACGGGATTGCTCCAAACCTACCTTGACCTATCGCGAGCCGGTGACCGGGGGCGCGAGGCCGCTGATTTTCTGCGCGACACTCGGTTGGAACCGCAATGGTCGATGCACCCGTAACGCATCTTCTGACCGCCCAGGACTACGAGAACCGCGGCGTACGTGCGATGCACGCCGTGCTGATCGAGCTTGGCCAGATCCTGGGTCCCTACCGCGGTGCGGTGGTGGTGATCGGTGGCGCCGTGCCCTACCTGCTCTTGCGTGGAGCTGATCCTCCGCATGTTGGAACGCTGGACGTCGACTTGGATCTCGATCCCGAGCGCCTCGCCGAAGGCGCCTACGCTGAATTTGTTGAGACCCTCGAGCGTGCGGGCTACCGCCGTGACGTCGAGGGCTTGAAACCATTTCAACTACAACGCGCCGTCGATCTTGGGGACGGTGGTGAGCCAGTGGCCGTGCTGGTCGACCTCCTGATGCCGCGCAGTGCAAAACCACGGCGCAACCGGCCAACGTTGATTGCCGGTCTGCGTGTGCAGGGCGCCGACGCGGGAGAAATCGCTCTCAAGAGCAACATGCGCCTCACCGTCGACGGCAAGATGCCCGATGGAAGGCCGAATCGGGTCGAGCTTCTGGTCGCCTCGATTCCTGCGCTTCTGGTGATGAAGGGATTTGCTCTCGACGGACGCGACAAGCCGAAAGATGCCTACGACATTTACTATTGCGTCCGCCATTTTAGCGGCGGCCCGATAGCTCTGGCCGACGCCTGCAGGCCATTGCTCGACGAGCCCCTCGCGCGCGACGGCTATTCAAAGATCGCCGCGAAATTTGGCGCCGAGGACGCATTTGGTCCCCACACCGTCAGTCTTTTTCTTAGCGCATCCGGCGGATTCGACGCTATGAGTCCGGAGCAGATTCGCGTCGACGCTCATCGACAAGTGCGTACGTGGTTGGAAGCTCTGGGATTGGGCTAATGCGTCACTTCCATCCACCCCGCCTTGCTGAACCCATTAGGCGGCGGCAACGCCAGATTCACCGTGTCCACCGTGTTATCCGACAGATGCACCAGCCCGACGAGCTGCCCGCCCGTGATCTGCATGACGGTCGGGAAGGAGCCCAGAGTGGCCCCGATCGTCTGCTGGAGCCACGCCTGGCCCCCCGGGAAGCGGCTGCCGGGCAGCTCATTGCCGGACAGGTAATCGAAGGCGTAAATATAACTCGCCGACGAGCAGGCCACTCCCGAGGGCGCATTGGAAACCACGTAGATGACCCCCTGAATGAGCTCCGCCGCCGACAGAAACCGCTCACCGGACCCGGAATTCAACGACGCATCGACATACCAGCCGCGTGAGCTGGTCCAATCCATGTTGACGGCATTGATCGAGACCACCCCGCCCGAAGAGCTCAAGGTGTGCGCGGTCAGGTTGGACCGCAGCGGGGTGATGGGAAGGGTCCGCGAGTCGTCCATGATGGCGTAAAAGGTATTCGTCGCGGTGCTCGACAGGTCCCCGGTGTTCAACAGGCGCCCGGTTCCGATGTACACCACCAGTGAGCCGTTCACCATTCCGAGTTCAGGAGCCGCCGTGACGGGTTGCGGAGTGCTGCCGGCATCGACGAGCGTGGTGATCTTGCTCGTCGTCCAGCTCGACGCGTTGGCGCCGCTCAAGTCGAAACGCCACAGGTTACCGTCGAGATCCCCGCCGTAAACTCTCGACACGGTGAGATTCGACGCCGACGCCACGGCGGCCGAGACCTGTGCCAGGGAGGGCCCCCCGGAGGTGACCAGGTCTGCGATCAGCGCCCCGGTGTAGGCATTCAACACAAACAAATGACCGTTCGCGGTGGCTCTATCACTGGATCCGAAGTATCCCGAGGTGAGCAACACCACCCATCCGTACGCGCTGGTCTTGGCGATGATGGGACGCCCGAAGGAGTTGCCGATTTCCGCGACCACCGTGGCGGAGGTGCCGGCATTGGGAAATTCCCACAAGAACTTCTGTGCGACATCACTCGTCCCGCTGGCGGTCGCACCGTTCGTCACGTCCAGGGCGTAAAACCCATGTCCGCCCGCCGCAAGCCCCCCAACCAGGATCCGATGCCAGCTCGGCGTGCACTGATTCCCCGCGGTGTTGCAAAAGTCCACATCCCCGACCGTCGGCGTGGCATCCACGTAGAACTGGTGCGAATAACTCTTCTGTGCCAGGCTCTTGAGTGAGGGCACAACGAAGCTCGGAACGTACGCCCACAGCTCCTGGCCGCTGGTGCTTCCTCCAACACTGGCATCAAAGGCATGCAGCATCCCGTCATTGGCCGCTTGATAGAGAACCGGCGCTGCGCTGCCCTGCTGTTGCTTGAACGCTGCGTACCCGTTATCACTGTATGCAAAGGCGCTCCCGTTGATAGACGCGCCCTGAACGTACTGCGGTTGCGCGTCGACGCTGTCGCCCAGCACATGGATCCGCATACGGTAGGTCGACCCTTCCAACGAGCGATCGCCACGCAGCCAGCTCACAACCGTAGCGGCATCGCCGCTCGAGGACGTGCTGTTGAGAGTTGAGAGAACGCCGGAGGGCAGCGAGCTGGAGTCGAACGAATAGACCTTGTCCGAGCTGGGATCGTACGTCACGATCAGCCGGCTCGAGGGAGTCTTCGCGTCCAACAGGGCAGCGGCGGACCAGTCGACCGTGGTGGTATCGACCACCCCTGCGGTGCTGACCGGGTTCGCCACAATGTCACCGAACCATGCATTGGCGTTATAACTGCTGCGGAAGACCACCGTCCCGGTTGCCGCGTAAGTCCGCGAGTCGGTCACCGCCGAGAACGAGCCGGATTTGACCAGCACGTTCGTGATCATGCTCTGGATGGCGGTCGTGGCCGTTGCCGCATCCGAGGCAATGAACATCTGCCCCCGGCCATTGAGGGTCGCGTGCCACAGGTCATCGACCCCGGACGGATTGCGATCCAGGTTCGGCGTCGGCCAATCCGAGAACGGCGCCGGCCAGCTCCCGTACGGGTCGGAGTTGAATGTCGAATAGGCCGATTGCCCGAAAATGAGCCCCGGAGTTCCCAACGTGAATCCGTACGTCACCATGTGGAGATTCGAATTTCGATCGGTCGAAGCACCGGTCGCGGAGGCATCGACTGGCACCTTGCCGGTTGCGAACGAGGAATTCAGGTTGTTTGTATAGTAGGACGCCGCGATGTCCGCGAGAGAGTGCGCCGTGATCGTGCTGAACGGACTGCCGGACATCCACTTGCTCGAGTTATAGGCCGGTGGCGTCACCGACGTATCGGCAACGGCGAAGCCGTCCGTCAGCACCATCGCGGCATTCGCCTGGCAGGCATACTGGATGATGCCCGAGTTATTCTGGTATTGCTGGCCGATGAAATTGAGCGCCGGGCGAGTCGGCGTGCTGCCATTGGCCGGGTTCGTATAGATCGACGCCAGCAGTGCCTGCACATTCGAGGCAGCGGAGGTCGAGGACAGATCGTACACCGTGAGCGCAGTCGGCAGATGGTTCATCTGTGCCACACCGCTGCGGATCGTGGTGATCGGCGTGAGCACGTTGCCCATGGCGGACGCCAGCAGCAGAACGTGCTTGCGATAGTACTGGAACCAGTTGGCGAAGTTCTGCAGCCCGGTGCTATCGGTGATCCTCGTTTCCAACAGCCAGTTGCCGTCATAAGCCTGGTAGCAGACGGCCGAGGCAGCCGTGCACGCCGAGGGTTTCGCGCACCCCGTACGAGCTGAAGCGCTCGCTATCGCCGTACAGCTCGAGACTTTCTGATAGTAGGTGGCCGGATAGAACGCCAGCTCCACGTCCCAGTATTCGTTCGCGGCGACAGTGTAGTAGCTCGCGGTCGCAAGGCCGGCGAGTGTTGCCATCCTGGCAAAGCTGCTGGTGGCGCCGCTGCAAACCGATCCTGCTGTGCCGCTGACCACAGTGCACTTACCATACACGTCCGACCCATTGAGTTGGCCGACCGGAAGTAACATGCCGGGCGCGAACCGGAACGTCCAACCCGAGCTTTGGCTGTAGAAGGCCGTGGTGGAAGTCAGGTCGTGCGTGGCGGAGCTGGGACTGTAGATCGGATGGCTCAATGCCGCAGTCGAGCTCGCGTTCGAGAAGCTCACCGTGCTCGTACCGTTATAGTACGGTTGCCACGCTGAATACGTCTTCCCCGGGTTGTAATAGATCGGATTGTAATCCGCACTGCGCATCGCCGCGTAAATGCCGTTCTGCGTAAAGCCGGCATCCGTGGAATTCCGGAGTTGGGGTAACGGCGGTGAGATCGCGTAAGCCCCGTCAGCGCCGGAAGCGGGTGTATAGGCTTCGGGCTGCGTGCGGTTGTAGTACCCACCGTTGTTCGTGGTACGGACACCGTTCGGGAACAGGTAAGCGTACTTCAGCCAGGTGGTCGCGCTGCTCGTATTCGTCCCAGGCTGACAGACCGGCGACTGAGTCGCCAGATCCTGATGGTACGTCACAGCGCCGAAGCCCGCGCCCTGCCCGCCGGCGCAGTTGAAGTTCGGCACCAGCACACTGTTGAGCGTCTCGACGAAACTGCCGGCGCCGCCGTTACCGGCGCTATCCCACCAGACCACGCCGTCGTTCGTGTTGTTCAACAGCACCTCGAAGTCCATCGACCCCGAGTCGTCCAACACGAACATGATGTTAGGGCGCACCTGGGAGCGCGTATCCAGAGGAAGCTGCGAGAGCGACACGGTGGTGGTCGTGGCTCCAGCGGCGAGCGCCGCTGCCAGGAGTGAGACGATGGCCGCCAGCCGAGGCACTAGGTTTTGAGTCGTCACGGATCGATCCTCACAGCTCCACGAGCGCCTGCACGTAGGAAACCGCCCCTTTGGGGCCGGTGACCATCGCAGTGATGCGATAGAAAACCATGGGTGCGGTCGGGAACTGAATCGCTCCCGCCGCGACGCTGTTGCCCGACTGCGCGCCTTGAGCCGTGCGGCATTGAGAGGAGGGATCGGAAACCGGGCTGCTCTGGCAGAGCCGGTCGACGATCCACTGGAGTTTGAACTGGCCGGAGGTCGTCGCGGCGGGCCAGGCGGACACCTGCGGGATGCCTGCCGGGTCGGTCGTCTGCATCGATGGAAAGTAGCTGCCCGAGGGCAGGCCGGCGCCGGTATCGCCGTTGAAGGTACCGCCCGACATGGCGGACTGCATGCTCGTGATCGCGGTATTGATGGCGACTTCGGCCACCTGGTTGGCGGAAGTGCGGAACGCAATGTTGCCCGCCACAGTGGTGGCGATACCGGATGAGCGCAGGATGACGACCGCCGATACGAGCAGAACGGCGAGCGCGATAATGACCAGGATCATGGTGCCGCCACGCTGGGATTTCATTGGAATAGCACGTTCTTCAAAGGCATGACCAGGTCATACGTACGGTACTTGTAGCAACCCCAGCTCGAGTTACCCGCAGCCAGGGCCGCACTCAGATCCACAGTCGGCCCCCCCGACCACAGGTAGGGCTTGCCGGGTGAGCCCGCTCCGGTGTTGACCGTGGCATCGCAAGAGCCGCCGTGAGTCGCAGGCTGGATGAACTGCGAGTTACGAGCGACGATACCAACATGAATGGCCTTGATCTCAGCCGCTAATGCCGAGTTCAATGCATTCCAGGGCGCTGTACCGGCACTCACCCACTGCAGCGGCTGCCCGCTCCCGGTGGAGATACCGTATTGCGCCTTCATGAAGACCACGTCCTCGTTGATCATGTTGGCATTCGAGGGTGTCGTCAGATTGTCGAGTGTCTGCAGCCCGTTGGCGCCCACCTGGTAGCTCACGTACGCGAATCCGCCGGACCCGAAAACCAGGCTCCCGGCCGGATAGCTCGGAGCGTTGGTGAATGTCGCAGCCGGGTCGGCAGGGTTGTACGGCATCGTAGACCCGGCGGCATGCTTGAAATTCGCATTCAACCCCACAGCCCCGATGGAAGAGACCTGCATGAAAGTGCACGGTGAGCCCCCTCCCGTCACACCCACCACGACCAGGTCCCCCGTACTGAATCCAGCGGAGCTGGCGACGGCCAGGTCCGCGGCCGGCGAGGTCATGTCGCCAATGAGACGCGTGCTGGATTTACCGAGAATCGACTTCATGTAGGCCACGTTGATCTGGTCCGAGCCGCTGGCTCCGCCATCGGTAATCTGCACCGGGTAGACCGGGGCCGCGTCGAGGAGCGTGCCGTCGGTGGAGCTGAAGTTGAACTGTGTGCAGACCAATGCATTGTTGAAGTCAACGGGCGAGATGCCGGAGTTCTTCACCTCGTGCGCCACCGAGAACAGGAAAATGGCCGAATTTTCCAGTGCCGCATCCTCCCCGACATCCCGTCGTTGCGTGGTGTCGAAGGTGATCATCGCCGTCGCCGCCGTCAGCGCCACCAACAATCCGATGGCCATGCCCACCATCAGCTCCACCAGGGTGAATCCCCGGGAGGGCTTCATGACAGCCGGCGTGGTGGAGTCAGTTGATGACATTCGTGGTCGCCGTATAGGAATGCGTCCGGCTTTCCGACGACTTCCGCCATGACACGGTTACACTGAAAGTACCGTCGGTGGCGTATGAGCCCGACGGCAAATTGACGGTCGATGTCACTCCCGGAAGGGTGCTTGCGACCTGTGAGGCCCACGTCGTCACGTTTGCCGCCGCCGTCGCGCTACCGCACGTCAGACTGGCATTCACGGCATAGCAAGGCGCATTGGCCGGGTCCGCGAGAGCCATTCCGATGAGCTGCTCGGCGAAAAAGGTGGCTTCGATCCGCTCCCGCGATTGCACATTGGCCTCCACGATGGTCGCGGACATCCGCAACACCCCGAGGACACCAAATACCAGCAGCACGAGCGACACCAGGGACTCGATGAGAGCCACACCGGCCTGATTCACCGGGCGAGCGCGGACAGCTCGAAAAGACCTCATGTCTCAACCCCCGGCCTTGCAACTCGAGGGCGAGGTGGCCGCGGCCGACGGATCACACGTGCGAACATAACCGCCCGTCGCCTCGACCGACAGGCACCGCATCGGCCCGCCCGAGGCAACACACGTTCCACTGTCGATCGTGAAACGCGCCACGAAATTGCCGCTCAGCGGCACCATTCGGCCCGTTCCGTCGTACGTCGCGCTGGCATTATTCGGTAGTGCCACCTGAATGTGACCGGCGAGCATGCTGCCGGCATTGTATTGACGGAAAGGAGTGGCGGTCTGGCAGCTCGGATCGACGGCGGTCAGAATCAAACTCCAGTCCGCGGAAGTCGAGGGAGCTCCGGGGCAGAACGTCACCTGCGCGTTGCGCTGGATTGCCTCGATGCGGGCCTGAAACAGCCCGTCGTGCCACGAGGTGGCCACCGCCCGGATCTGCGAGTTCCTGGACGTGTTGAGGAGGCTCGGTGTGGCCATGACGACCAGGATTGCGAGCACGCTCACCGCGATCATGATCTCGGGAAGCGTGAACCCTCGTTGCGTGAACCTTCGTTGTTCGTTCGTCTCATTCATAAGCCTGATCCGGAGCTCGCCTGGGGCGAGCTTCAACACCCATTCAGCAGTCGCTGAGCTTGGTTGCCCAACAGCTCTTGCTGACGGTGGAGCCCGCGAATCGTGTCGTGTTATGAGCCTGAGTATCGTCCACCGTGTAGATGTACCCGGTGAGCATTCCCGTGCCGGTTGCGGTCGCCGTGTAAGTCTGGCCGCTGTTGGCCGATGAGCAGGAGTAGGTGAAGTACTGGGTCGCCGAAGGAACCGTCAGGCCGCACGCCGGCGGAGCCGAGCCATAATTCGCCTGGTCCTGATAGAAGTGCTCCAGTTGAATCTGGTAGCCGCTCAGGATGTTCATCCCTTCCGGAAGATGCGAGCGGATGACATAGGCGCGATAGGTTGGAATGGCGATCGCCGCGAGAATCGCCACGACGCCCATCGCGCACAGAAGCTCCACGAGCGAGAATCCAGCCGATCTGTCCGCTTGCGCGGGTAACCCTTCGACTTTGTTATTGTGCATTGCATCAATCCGCTGTTTTCCGCCCGCCGCATCCGGCCGACCGTTTATTTGAAGCGCGCTGCAGAGGAAAGCCTAGCAGAGATTCATGACACCATGGCGGCCAATATCGCACCGATCAAACCGCCGATTGCAACTTGTCTGTGATTTGAACAGGTTGCGCCCACGAACCCGGTTTCGCACCGTCGGTGTTCGCCGACGCTGCATGACTTTACAACACAGCAATTGCAACCATAACACGATCGTGTGCAGGCTTGCGGGCCAGTGGCTCGGGACCGCGCTACTGGCGTAGGGTCAGGCAGCGAGCTCGAGAACTCTGTCGAGTGCCTCGACCAACATGTCAGCCGCGCCGCGGGCGAACGGGACTTTCACTCGTGGATGAAGCAGGATCTGACACTGACGCACTCGATGGGTCACTTTGATCGCAACACCAGGCCCCTGGCGAACTCGATCCGCCATCCGAAATAATCGGCGTCGAATCCGTCAAAGTGCTCTCCGGAGGACTGTTGCATCCGGCGCCACGCCGTCAGTACGACGTTCAACACGATACGGCCGGCAATCAGCCAGTCGAGTATCGCCAACTCGTCCTGGCGCAGTGGCGCCACTTCACAGTAGGCCGCGACGAACTCACGCATTGCCTCATCCGCCGTTTCCGGAGTGGCGAGCTGTCCGGTGACTCCGACGGCCACATCGGCCGCCAGCGCGGTATGAATCGCGTCCCCAAAATCGATGATGCCGACGACACGCGCTTCGTCTTGCGGATCGACGAGGATGTTGCGGGCATTGAAGTCATTGTGCACGAACTGATGGCGCAGCCTGCCGAGGCGTGGTGCGATCCAGGCACCGAACCGCGACACGAAGTCCTGCAGAAAGGCCACACTGGGCAAATCGGGAATCCGCGGGATCACACTGGCCAGCTCCGGCACTCCTGCCATATCCCAGGCGATTTCCCGCCGGCTGGCTGCGTGCTCGAACGTGCGTAACGCGCCACCGAGACGGGCCAGCAGCTCGCCGCACGACCGGCGTTGCGCCGGACGACGGGTCGCGGACATCAACAGCTTCCCTGGCAGGAACGTGCAGAGTGATGCCCTGCGCCGCGCACCGACGGAGTCGCGGAATCTGATTTGAGCGTCACCTTCCTGACTGCGGACTATACGCGGCACGGGCAGGTCGCTCGCGACGCGCTCGAGGTGCATCAACACGGCGGGTAACAAGTCCGCGGTCGTGGCGGACTCCGCCGCGGACAACACTTTCAAAATGTAGCCGGCGCCATCCTCCACCTGTATGCGGAAATTCTCGTCCCGGTCACCGGTCAGGCGCGCAGCCCGCCCCGGGATTCCGTAACGCCCCCGGACGAGTGACTCGACGTAATCCAACTCGAGCAGGCCGGCCCCCGACATGTTTACGTCATCCGGGAGAGCACATCATTGCCGGGATCCTTGTCCACGAGCCGGTGTTTCAACGCGCCGGCCACGTGGAGCACGACCAGCACCAGGAGGGTGTAGGCCAGGTAACGGTGCAGGGCTTGAAATACCGCGAAGCGCGCGTCGTTCTTGGGTAGCAGCTCCGGCAGGTTGACCCCAAAAAAGAAGACCCCATCGCTCTGGGTATAAGAGCTGGACATGGAGTAACCCATGCACGGCACGACTATCATTAACACGTACAGCGCCGTATGACCGATCCTTGCCGCCCGTGCTTCCCAGGGTGCCAGGCCAGCCGGCAAGCCCGGCACGCGAGCCCGCCAGCGAGCGGCCATCCTGACCAGGACCATCAAAAGGATGAGCATCCCGAAGGACTTGTGCCACGGATAGAGGACTTCGAATTTCGCCGGCACCTTGTCATCGAGCGACACCATGGTCCAGCCGGCGGCGATCATTCCCAGGATGATCACCGCCATGCTCCAGTGGAGGATCCGCAGGGTCAGTGGGTATTTCACAGCGAATCGCCTCGTGAGTTGCTCGGCCCCGCCCTCAGAAATGAGTACGGACCTCCAGGCCGATGGTTTCCGGCTGATTGGTCACCAGGCGCGGCCGTCCGGCGGTTTCCGCGCCGATGGAGCGGCTGTCCGCCAGGTTCGCGTGCTGGTTGGTGAGATTCTTACCCACCAGCGCGATCTCCCAATCATTGTGATTGAGCGCGATCCGGGCGTTGAGCACAGCATAGCCCGGACGCTCGCGGGTGGTGAAGTCGTTCGCCCCGGTGATGTTGTTGGCGCTGAAGCTGCGCCCAACATAGGCGTAATCGATCTCCGGCACGATCCGATCGGAGCCCCAGACCGTTTGGGTCCAGGTCGCGGCGACGTTGGCGGTGACATCCGGCACCTCGAAGACCGGAGCGCCGGGCTGCTGCGGCGAATCGGCGCCGGTCCGCGTGATTTTGGCGTTCTGGTAACCCACGCCCAAGGACACCTGCAGCGGCTCGAGCGGACGGGCGTTGAGCTCCATCTCGCCGCCTTTGCTGGTCGCAGCGCCCGCATTCGCACGGTATTGGAAGCCGCAGCCGAGCAGGATCAACTGTTGAATGTTCTTCCAATCGATGTAGAAGGCCGCCGCGTCGAGTGTCAGGCGATGATCGAACCAGGCGCTCTTCATACCGATCTCGTAATTCCAGAGCGAGTCGGATTTGAACTGGCGTGTCTGGTCGACCGTCACCCCAGTGGGGAGTTGCGTTCCGCATAACGCCGCGGGCACCGAAGGTACCAGTCCACCAGGGCGGAAACCCTTGGCGGCCGTCGTATACACCATGACATCGGGATTGACGTGATAGTCGATCTGCACCTTGGGTGTCGTGCTTGACTCTTTGGTCGTGACCTGGGAATCGACCAGCTGACCGACGCCGGCGTAATAGTCTTGCACCGATTCGGTGACCACGCCTTCCTGGTAGCCGCCCGCGGTAGTCTTCACCTGGCTCCAACGCAGGCCCGCCGTGGCTTTCCAGGAGGGCGCGAACGCATAGGAGACTTCGCTGAAGAGCGCCGGCTCCTTCACGCTGGTGTTGTAGTTGGTGCCGAAGATCTCATCCGGATTGTTCGGATTCGGACACAGGTAGGTGCCCAGGGGCGCGTTCGGCGGACACGTGCCGAAGACGTTCAGGAGAATGTTGCCGAGCCCGGCCACGGTGTTGGCCGGGTAGTAGGCCGCGAATGGAATCTGGCCGTGCAGGTCGGAATAGAATGCGCCGGCGACGAATTGCACGGGTCCCGACAGTTGCGAGACGAAGCGGATTTCCTCGACGAAGCGCTGGTAGCTCTTTTGCTCGGATACGGAGTCGGGCAGGGCCTGGTAGCCGCCGAGCAGATCGCCATACAGCCAGTCGGAGACATCCTCGGTCTCGAACACCTTGCGGCTGAAGTAGGCGCTGGAAGAGATGAGCTCGCCGGCACTGGTGTTCCAGTGGACCGTGAGGCTCGACAGATTCCAGGTGTCGTATCCGCCTTCCGGGATGTTGAAAAGGCGCGCCTGGATGAAGTCACTCGCATGCAACGCCGGCAGGACCGGGGGAACCGACGGACCGGGTACCGGGTAGCCATAGCCATTGGCGAGATCGGTGGGAGCATCCGCCATGGGAAAGCCGTTGTATTGCGCCCGCTGTATCATGAAGCGCGGGGTGATCGTCAGATCGTCGGTCACTTTCACGGTGAGGCTCGCGGCACCCCCGTAGGTTTTGATCTGTCCGACATTGTTCACCACCGTGACCGCGGACGGATTGGAGTAGACCGACAACGGCGTACAGGTGGGTGTGGCGTTGAGATTATTGGCCGTGGTGTCGGGATTGGTGCAGTAGCTACGCTTGAAATAGCCCGCCTCCTCGTCATAGAAGCCCGACAGCCGCAGGGCGGCTTTTCCCGCGACGACCGGGATGTTGACGACGCCGTCGGCACTGTAGTTGGGTTGATCCGTGTGCCAGGTGTCGGACAGCCCGGCGTGCACGTCGGCCGAGAATCCGGTGAGGTCCGGGGTCTTGGTGATGATCCTGACGGTTCCGCCCATGGAGCGGGCACCATACAGGGTGCCCTGCGGGCCGCGGAGCACTTCGATGTGATCGATGTCCAACACCCGCGGATCGATCGAGTCCGGCAGCGGAGTGTCGTCGATGTAAAAGCCGGTGGTGTTGTCTCCCGAGATGCCGCGGATGGAAATGGTACGGGAGGTGCCGACACCGTCTCCGGTCATGGCGAAGGCGAGGTTGGGGACCTTGGTGCCGTAGTCGAAGAAGTTGGTGATGGATTTCTGCTCCAGCTCCTTCTCGCTGAAGGTCGTGATCGATAGCGGGACGTTCTGCACGCTCTCGCTGCGCTTGGTGGCCGTGACGGTCACTTCTTCGAGAGCGTCAGACGGCGGCACGGCGGGGGCGTCGGCCGCCGCCGCGGTACCGGCCGCACATTCCAGGATCACGGCGCAGAGGGATATCCACTGGATCCGGCGCAATCCCCCTGGGTATACAATCTGCCGCATTGCGGTCGACTTGTTCGAAAAACTCAACAATATCCGCGACATGTTCTCAACCCCCGAAGTTTCGAATTGTACGACGCGCGACCGTCGCTGTTGCCGATCAGCCGAGCTGCGCTTCGATCAGATAAGGCCCCGTGGTGTGTAACCCGGTTGTCAGTGCTTGCCGGAATTCATCGACCGTCGTGGCGCGGATGGCAGGCACCCCATACCCTTGCGCCAGCGCGACCCAATCCACCCGAGGCGAGTCGAGGCCGGTCAGACGAGCCACCGCCGGCCGCTCGAGCGCGGCGCCTGAGCGCCGCAGCTCTGTTTGCAGAATGCCGTAGCGATGATTGGCACTGATGATGACGGTGACGTTGAGCGCTTCACGGGCCATCGTCCACAGTGACTGCACGGTGTATTGGGCACTGCCGTCGGATTGCAGGCAGATGACACGAGCATCCGGCGCCGCCACGGCGGCACCGACGGCGCACGGAAGTCCCTGCCCGATCGCTCCGCCCGTGTTGGTCATGACCCGATGCCGCCGCGCCCGATGGGCGCGTTGCAGGTAAGGTCCCCCCAACGTCGAGCCCTCGAGAGAAACAATCGACGACTCGGGGAGTTGTTGCACGAGTGCCTCGGCAATGGCGGTCGGCGACAGACCGACCAGGTCCTCTGGAGAGACAGAGCGCAGTGGCTCCGCTGAAACGCGGTAGGTATCTCGAGACAAACGCTCGGCGAGGTGTTCCAGCGCGAGAGCACCGTCTTCGAGCGGACTCGAGAGCTCCAGCAAACGCTCGAGCTCAACCAGTCGACTCGGCTGTCCCGCATAGCCGAAATAGCTCACCGGCTCCCGGGCTCCCACCAACAGCACACTGCTGTTTCCGAGCTGCCTGTTGATATCGTCGGGAAAGTAGGCGAGCCGCTCCAGCCGTGGAAGGTCGCCACCGAGCGGCACTATGGCCGGGTAGGACTCCATGATCAGTCGCGCACCGGTGGCGCCGGCGATCCGGGCGGCCGCGCGTTGTCCCCGCTCATTCAGGGCGTTGGATCCCAGTAGAATGACCGCGGGCCCTGCGGCAACCAGTCGATTCGCGGCGGCGGCGATCTTCTGCTGGGAAACCGGCCGCGGCGTACGGGAAGATAACGACGCTGGTATGCCCGGTGACGAGACCGCCTCCACCTGCGCCTCCATGAGGTCGCTCGGCACGATCAGGGTCACGACTCCCCCTGGAGGCATCAGCGCACGGCTCATCGCGTCACGCACGGCGGACTCGATTGTGGCAGTTGACTCCAGTCGGGTCACATACGTGGACATGGGCCGGGCGAGTGATTCGATATCCGAGGTGAGAGGCGCGTCGTGGCGAAGATGCCAGGTCGCATGATCCCCCACAATGTTGATGATCGGTGAATGAGCGCGGCGGGCGTTATGCAGGTTGGCCAGTCCGTTGGCCAGACCCGGACCCAGGTGCAGGAGCGTCAGCGCAGGTGTTCCTGAGACACGGGCATAACCGTCGGCAGCGCCCGTACACACGCCCTCGAAAATGCCCAGTATCGGTCGGATGCCCGGCACCTCGTCGAGCGCGCGGACCAGGGCCAACTCGGTCGTGCCGGGGTTCGCGAAACAAACACGAGCGCCCAGCGCGTGCGCCGCTTCCAACAAAGCCTGACCGCCGGTGGACGGGTTGCTCACGCGACTTCCCGCGCGATGTGCTCGAGTCCCGCCTTGAACTTGCCGACGAGCTCGTCGATCTCGGCCTTCTGAATGACCAGGGGAGGCGCGAACACCAGCGTATCGCCGAGCGCGCGTGAAATCAGTCCGCGCGAGAAGAGGCTCTTCAACAACCGCCGGCCGACCAACGCCTCCTTGGGGAAGGGTGTTTTGCTGGCGCGGTCCTTGACCAACTCAACCCCCAGCATGAACCCGGCGCCGCGGATCTCGCCGACCAGGGGATGGTCACCCACCGCGGCCCGCATCTGGCCATGCAGATACGGGGCCAGCTCGGCAACATGAGCGACCACCTGCTCCGCGTCTATGATCTTCAATGTTGCCAGCGCCGCGGCCGCCCCAACCGGGTGGGCGGAGTACGTATAGCCGTGCCCGAACAATCCCGCCTTGCCGGATTCGGCCTCGATGACCTGCCACACTTTCGGCGCCACGAAGCAGACTGACAGGGGGAAATAACCGCTGGTCACACCCTTGGCAGCGGTCAGGAGGTCGGGCTCGACCTTGAACTTCTGGCTGCCCCAGTAGGTGCCGAGACGGCCGAAGCCCGAGACGACCTCATCAATGACCAGCAGAATGTCATGACGCCGCAGAATGGGCACGATGGCCTCGAAATAGCCCTCCGGCGGGGCGATCAGCCCGCCGGCACCCATGACGGGCTCGGCAAAGAACGCGGCGATGGTATCGGCACCCTCGCGCTCGATGACCGATTCCAACTCCCTGGCGAGGTGTTGGGAGAACTCGCGTTCCGTCATGCCGGCGGGCGCCTGGCGGTAATGGTGTGGCGCAGTCACGTGCAGGATCGGGCCGATGGGCAGATCGAACAGCGTGTGCATGCCCGGCAGGCCGGTGAGGCTCGCGGTGGCAACGCCCGAGCCGTGATAGGCGTTCCAGCGGCTGATGATCTTCTTCTTGCGCGGACGCCCCAACAGGTTGTTGTAGTACCAGATGAGCTTGAGCTGGGTCTCATTGGCATCACTGCCGGATGCGCCGAAGAACACGCGTGCCATGGGCACCGGCGCCCGCGCCAGAAGCGCTTCGGCGCATTCGATCGCTACATCCGTCGACATGCTGTTGAAAGCGTGGAAGAAGGAAAGCTTCCGGCTTTGCTCGGCGATGGCGTCCGATATTTCGCGCCGCCCGTAACCGAGGTTCACACACCACAGGCCAGCCATGCCATCCAGGTATTCCTGGCCACGGATGTCCTTGACACGCACGCCGTTACCTTCGGAGATGACCAGCGGCCCGTCGCGCAGGTGATCCGCAACCGACGTGAAGGGATGAAAGAGGCTTTGCCGGTCGATCTGGCCGGCACTCTGTGGGTCCAGGGTCATTGCTTACTCCCGGCGCCCGAGGCGAGCGCCACTCGCGTCAAAAATTCACGCACGTGCGTCATAAATTCACCCGGAGCGTCGTCATGAACGTAGTGACCCGCCCCACCGATACTAACAGCCTGGATAATTGGGTTGAGCGCTCGCATCTGCGCCACGCTGACCGCCGGACAGAAATCGGAACGCTCACCGCGGATGATCAGCGTCGGTGTCTTGATCTGCCCCACCACGGGCCACAGATCGACGATCCGGCTCGGGTCAGGGGAAACCCGTGTTTGACGGATTCCCTCCGCGTCATAACGCCACACGATGCGCCCGCTCACTTCCGCACGCAAACTCTCGGCGACGCGCTGCTCGATTGAGGCAGCGCTCAAAGACGGACGCAGTGTTCGCCAGTAATGCCGAGCCTCGGCCCAGGAATCAAAGCCTGGCGGCAGGGACTGCATTTCACTGACAATCCTCTGCGCCCCCGCGCCGGAGACGGACGCTCCGGGGACGATGTCTTCGATCACGAGCCCCGCCAGGCGCTCGGGGTGGCGCACGCAATAGACATAGGCTGTCGTTCCACCCATCGAGTGTCCGAGCAGTACGAATCGCTGCAGCTCGAGTTGGTCCACCACAGATTCGAGATCCGCAAGATAAGCATCGGTGTAGTAGTTGCGTTCAGGATCCCAGTCGCTTTCGCCCCGGCCGCGCTGATCGAATGCAACCAGCCGCCACCGGTCGCACAGCCCGGAGGCCAGGCCGCGCCAGGTTCCCGAGAAACCGCGCAATCCATGCAGCAGCACCAACGGTGGGGCATCCGGCCGGCCCCACTCCCGACATAACAGCCGCAGACCGTTGACTTGCAGCGTCCGCGTCCGCTCACCATCACGCATCGCAAATACCTCGAGGCGCTGTCAGCGCAGTCCGTCCTTGCCGACAATCTCGCTGACCTTGATGCCGCCGAGCCTGGCATGAAGCCTCCCGCGCGTCGCGACGGCCACCGCGATCACGACTTCATCAGGTGCAGGGGCGTCGGTGAACGACACGGAAATCGTGTCGTAGTGCGAGCGGACGTACAACGCATCCTTGTGGGCCAACGGGATGTCGATCGTTGCTCCGGGGCCGGCCCGTTTGCCGGTCGATGGGATCCAGGCCTTGGCGCCGCCGAGGGCCTCGCGGATTGGATCGGCGAACTCGGTGGTGAGAAAGGCGTTGCCGTGCTCGTACTCGCCGTTGACTCCGACGAGGGCCGCCTTGCCATAACTCTGTACCGGCGTGCCTCCCAGGGTCGCCAGCAAACGTCGTCCGAACTCGATGCCCAGGGATTTCGACTTCGAGATCACCGACTCGAAACTATCGACGAAGCCTCCTCCGGCGTGCGGATTCTCCACCGCCGCCGCGAGCACCAGTTTCACCACCGGCTCGCCGTCTGCGAGTTTCCCGGTCTCCAGCGCCAGTGTCTCCTCACGGAACTCGAACCACTTGCGGATGTGCAGGCCATGGAAATTGGGGGGGCGCGTGGTCATGTCAGTTCTCTCCGCCGCGGTCGGTCGTGGCTGCAATTCAGAAACAATACGGCAAAAATAAGAATATAATTGCAAATAGTCAACAGAAATGGCGCCAGAGGAGCCCGCTGTTGACGAAAAGCAAAAAAGCGGCAGAATTGTTCCCTATGCGTGACAAAGACAAAGTTCAGGTCGGCAACGTGGTGGCGATGATGTCGTTCGCGGCAGTCGCGAATACCGGCAGCTTTTCCGCCGCCGCCGAACAACTCAACTGCTCCAAGGCGGCCGTCAGCCGCCAGATCGCGCGCCTGGAGAGCGCCATCGGCCTGCAACTCCTGACACGGACCACCCGCAGCGTGTCGCTGACCCCGGCGGGCCGCGAGCTCTATGGCCGCTGCGCGCGGATCGTGGACGAGGTGAACGAAACCAACCAGATCATGTCCGGCATGCTGACCACGCCGCGCGGGGACTTGAAGATCAACGCGCCGGTCGTCTCAACCTTGTTTCGCATTACCGAGATCATTCCCCGGTTCGTGAAGCAGTACAAGGACGTACGCGTGCACATGAATCTCTCGGACAACAAGGCGGACCTGCTGCACGGCGCCTTCGATGCGGCCTTCTGGGTCGGGGAGCCCTATGACTCGGCCCTGGAGGCGGTGAAGCTGCGGGAGTACGAGATGGTGTTGGCCGCGGCCCCCGAGTACCTCAAACGGCGCCGCAAACCTGCGACTCCGGCGGAGTTGAAGGAGCACGACTGCATCATCGAGACTCACCTGTCGCGCCCGGGGGAGTGGCGTCTTGCGAACGACCAGACTATCTCCGTCAGCCGCGGTCCCTTGACATCCAACAGCGTGAGACTGACACGCGAAGCGATCCTCGAGGGCATGGGTATCGCCTTCCTGCCGCGATTCCTGGTCGCTGAGGATATCGCGGCCAAGCGCCTGACACCGGTGTTGACCGACTACGTTTCTGCCCGGCTGCCCCTCTACGTCATGTTCCCCAAGGGACACTACGTGTTGGCGAAGGTGAAGGCGTTCGTGGATTACCTCACGGCGGCAATCAATGACAAACATGCGAACGAGGCCGGCCCGCTGCGCGTCGCGAACCGGTAGTCACCGGATCCCGACCGCGGCTCTTCGGCCCGCTGCCGGTCGCGAGCCGGAAGCGGGCCTGCTCACTCAAACAGCGGTTCCAGCGGCACATTGAGCGCCTGCCCCTGGTTCCTGCCCAGCTCCTCGATGGCCGCGCCGCCGGCAACAGGGATCCGCTGGCAGAACACCTCGAGCTGATGCCCGTCCGGGTCGAAGAAATAGATACCGGTCGAGACGCCGTGATCCAACACCTCATGGATCTTCACGTTCTTCTGGATCATCCAGCCGTAGAGCCGCCGCAGGCTGTCGATGTCATTGTCGCAAGCGACCTGCAACCCGATGTGCTCGAATTCCTGCCCCTTGGGCGAGTCGACCGTGCTGGGAAACAACGCGATGTCGTGATCGTATTCCCCGAAGGACATGAACACCCCGCCCTGGTATGGCCCGTCCGGCACCCTGGCGCTCACCGTCATCCCCAGTACTTCGCCGTACCAGCGGGCCGAAGCTTCGGGATCACGCACATAGAGCACTACGTGCGCCACGCGTTTCACTCTAGGGATGTGCATGTCCGGACTCCTCGATGTGGGACGGAGCAGCAGCGAGCCAGGTCACATCGGTAATTTCAGGAAACTCGCGCCATTCCTTGCGCCAACTGTAACCCCCATCGTTGCTGCGGAACAGGTGACCGTACTTCGTGCCCGCGAGCAGGAGATTCGGGTCGGCTGGATTGGTGCCGATCGCCCAGATGGTGGAATTCGGCTGCACGGGGAAGGGTGCGTTGTCCCAGGTCGCCCCGCGGTCTTTCGAGCGGAGAAACATGGCGGTCGAGCCGGGCGTGCCGTCGCCGATCCCCATGAAGATTTCCTGGTCGCTATCGGGCTTCGTGGCGAGCACGCGCGAGTAGTAAATGCCAAACCTGTCGAGGACGTTGGTTTCGGTCCAGGTCTCTCCATCGTCGGTAGAGGTATAGAGCGCGTTCACCACCATGACCACAACAGTCTTCGGGGGCCCCCGCAGAACGGCGATGCTGTGTACATCGGAGTTGCGGACACCGCCGGGACGGTTGTCGTCCACACGCTTCCAGCTATCTCCGCCGTCGCGCGTGCGAAAAAGGCCGCCTTCTTCGACCCCGACCCAAACGTTCCGCACATCATCCGGGTCGATGGCGATGGTCAGCATGCGCGGACGGCTGACGCCCGCGCATTTCGGTGGCATCTCGAGGGAAGTCTTCTCCCATGACTTGCCGCCATTGCTGGAGCGGAAGAACGCCGCCCGCGTCGGGGAGCCGGTTCCGGCATACATGATGTCCGGGTGTTTGGGATCGGCCGCCAGCTTCCAGATGGCATAGCCGTTGAGCTCGCAGTCGATCCTGCGCCAGTTGATGCCACAATCGTCGCTGCGGAACAGACCGGTCTCAGCACCGGCAAACACCGCCTGGCTGTCGCGCGGGTCGGGCAGCAGGCAGCGCACGCAATCATCGAATTCCAGGTCCTGGTCCACCTTGACCCGGCGCCAGGTGTTGCCCTCGTCGTGACTGCGCAGGACGGCCTGCCCATCCGTGGCAACCAACAATGTCTTCGGCTCACTCATGACAACTCCCGCTCGATGCGTTGACGACAGCTCCGGCGCTGTTGGCGTGCGATTTGATTCACGACAAGTTCACCCACACGCTCTTGATCTCGCTGTACAATTCCATGGCCTGCCGCCCGTGCTCTCGGCCCCACCCGGATTGCTTGAATCCTCCGAACGGCGTGGCCGGATCGATGAGGTTGTAGCAGTTGATCCACACGGTTCCGGCCTGCAGCGCCGCTGCCGCCCGGTGCGCCTGTTTGAGGTTGTTGGTCCAGATCCCCGCGGACAGGCCGTACTCGCTGTCGTTGGCCACCGCGACCAGGTCGTCGATATCCTTCCAGGGCAGGGCGGTCAACACAGGGCCGAAAATCTCCTCGCGCACGATCCGCATCCGCGCGCTGGCATCCACGAATACCGTGGGCTCGAAGAAAAAGCCGCGCTCCAACCCCGCCGGCCGGCCACCGCCCGTCAACACGCGGGCGCCTTCCCGGCGGCCAATGTCGACGTACCCGTTGACGCGATCCCATTGCTCCTGCGACACCAGCGGGCCCAGATCCGAGGTGGGCAACAAGCCGTCGCCGACCTTCAATTTCCGGGCCGCGGCGGTCACCGCCTCCACCACCCGATCGAAACAATCCGCGTGGGCGTAGAGTCGTGAGCCTGCGGTGCAGGTCTGCCCCTGGTTGAAGAAGATGCCGCTGGCCACCGCGGCCGCGGCGGCATCCAGGTCCGCATCCGGAAACACGATGTGGGGCGACTTGCCTCCCAACTCCAGGGACACTTTTTTCAAGTTGCCCGCGGCGGCCTTCACGATCAACTTGCCCACTTCGGTCGAGCCGGTGAACGCGATCTTGTCGACGCCGGGGTGGGCCACCAGGGCGGCGCCCGCCTCACCAAATCCAGTGACGACATTGAGTACTCCGGGAGGGAAGCCAGCCTCCAGCGCGAGCTCACCCAGGCGCAAGGCCGTCAGCGGAGTCTGCTCCGCGGGTTTCAACACCACCGCGCACCCGGCGGCGAGCGCCGGCGCGACTTTCCAGGCCGCCATGGACAGAGGATAGTTCCAGGGCACGATCAGGCCGGCCACACCCACAGGCTCCCGGGTGGTGTAGTTGAGGATCTGCGCGCCACCGCGCGGTGACACCGGCAATGTCTCGCCGCCGAACTTGGTGGGCCACCCGGCGAAGTAACGGAAGGTCTTGATCGATCCCTCCACCTCCACCAGGCGCGTCAGGTGCGCCGGCTTGCCGTTGTTGAGGCATTCGAGGACGGCCAGATCATCCGCCTCTTTCTCGATCAGATCGGCCAACCGCAGCAGGAGATTGCCGCGGTCGTTGGCGCTCATCTGGCGCCAGGCCCGGTTCTGGAACGCGCGCCGCGCAGCGGCCACGGCGAAATCCACATCCGCCGCGTTCGCCTCCGCCACCCGCGCGAGGGTTTCTCCCGTCGCGGGATTCAACGTCTCGAACGTTTTGCCCGAGAGGGCGGGCTGACGCCGGCCGTCGATCAGCAGATGTTGGGGTGCAGTGGCGAGCTGGGTCGTCAGTCGCCTGGCACGCTCGATCGCAGAAATTCCGGTCACGTTGAATCCTCCAGCGACTTTGAGCCGCGCCGACGGGCTGAAGCCGCTCGATGGCGAGTCCGACGAGATAGGGCGGGGTCACTATAGCCAATCGACAGGAATCGAACAATAGGTGTAAAAACGCGTGACTGTTGCGAACTCGGGACAATTGGCGCATGCTTCAATGGCATCTTCGCGGCTGGCGCGCTTTTCGGGGGGCGAGACACATCATGAGATTGCCGGGCTCGTGGACTTTCGGAAGACCTGACGCATGACTGTCGCGGACGTAATTTCCTCGGCGGAGGTGAGACAACCGACCGCACCGGGGTTGAATGCGCGGGGTCTGACGGCCGCCGTGGTTGTCGGCACCCTGGGCGCGTTGACCATCATGGTCGTCCCCGGATTCGTCATGTTGGTGAGCGGCCAGTCGGCTCTGGACGATCGCCAACTCGGCTATGTGGCCTCCTGGGATATCAATGCCAGCGCGGCTGCGATCGGACTGGCGACCTTTCTGATTGCCCGCTGGAGCTGGCGGCGGCTGGCTGTGATCGGCCTGGCATTGATCGTGTTGGGAAGCCTGTTGACCGCGGCAAACCATACTTACACGGCCCTGGTTGCCGCCCGGATCTGCGCCGGGGTCGGGGAGGGACTCGCGATTGCCGTTGCATTCGCCGCGTTGGGCAGTGCCTTGAATCCGGACCGCGCGTTCGGTATCTACCTGGTCGTCGGCCTCACCGTCAGCGCTGCCATTCTGGCAGCGCTTCCGAGCTTGGAAACCCGATTCGGCTCGCCCGTGGTGTTTGAAACCATGGCCGCCCTGGCCCTGCTGTCGATGACGCTGCTGCCCTGGCTGCCGAAGGGAGCCGACACGCTGAGTCCCCAGGCCGCGAGCCGGGCGCCGGTGTCGAAACCTCTGGCCGCCGGCGGTCTGATCGGTGTCTTCCTCTATTTCATCGCACAGGGTGCCGTGTGGAGTTACTTCGAGCGGATCGCTGCCGCCAGCGGTGTCGACCCGGTCGTGACGGGTGAGGCGATGGGAATCTCCTCTTTCGCCGGTGTGGGAGGCGCGCTCGCATCCGTCGCGTTGGTCTCACCTTGCGGTCGGCGTTGGCCGCTGATCGCGAGCGCCGTCATCTCGTTGGCGAGTTTCGCGCTTCTGCACGGACATGTGACGGGAGTCACGCTCGTCGCCGCGGGCATTTTATTCAACTTTGGCTGGAATATGGCGCAACCGCTGTTGTCGGGAGTCTGTTCAGACGCGGACTGCCGCGGACGCGTCGTGGTGGCCATGGGCTGCATTCAAACAGTCGGCTTCGGCCTCGGACCGGCACTGACGGCAACACTGCTGAGCGGGCGTGATTTCGGTCCTGCCTTGTGGGTGAGCGCCGCCGTCCTGGTCCTGAGCCTGATTGCCGTGCTCAACGGGATTCGCGCGCACACCGCCAGCCAGCCGTCCGCGGGATAGCCGGGCTGAGCATGGGTCAACTCGAGAGAGCAAATACGATGGATTGGGGACTGACCGATCGTGTTGTGATCATCACCGGCGGCAGCGCGGGTATCGGCCGGACGATCGCCGCAATGTTGGCTGCGGAGCGTGCCCGGGTCGTGATCGCCGCGCGACGAGCCGAGCTGCTGGAGCACGCCGCCGGGTTGATCGAACGGGATACGGGTCGACGGGTGTTGGCCGTCAGTGCCGACACGACGGATCAGGAGCAGGTCGACCAACTCGTCGCCCAGGTGATGACCGAATACTCGCGGATCGATATCCTCGTCAACTGTGCCGCGAACCCTTCCGGCCTGGTACGCAATGAAGTGCAATACCTGGACGATGCGGCACTGTTGCAGGATCTCAACACCAAGGTCGTCGGCTACGCGCGTTGTGCCAAGGCCGTGGCGCCGGTCATGATCGAGCGGCGCTGGGGCCGGATCATCAATATCGGCGGACTGACGGGTCGTGCTTCGAACGTCATCAGTGGTATGCGCAATGCCGCCGTGTGCCACCTGACCAAGACCCTGTCGGATCAACTGGGCCCGCATGGGATCACGGTGAACGCGATCCATCCCGGAGTGATCCAGACAGAGCACATCGTGGAGCTGTTCGAGACCGAGGCCCGTAAGCGCGGCAAGACGCCTGCCGAAATCGAGGCGGAATATGCCAACGCCACGCCGATCCGGCGGATCATCCGGGCCGAGGAAGTGGGGCATGCGGTGGCCTTTCTCGCCTCCGATCTCGCCGCCGCGATCACGGGCGAGTCCCTTGCCGTCGATGGTGGAATCACCCGAGGAATCTACTTATGAGCGCGCTGAGCCAGCCGGTCGCCGGCGCAACTTCCGCAGCGGAGCCAACTCTCGAAGAGCGCCTGATCGGGCAGGCCAGGGCGCTCATTCCAACCCTCCGCTCGCGCGAGCGAGCGGCAATCGAAGCCGGACAGGTACCCGGGGAAACCGTTGCCGAGTTTGTGGACGCAGGATTTTTCAAGGTACTGCAACCCGCCCGCTTCGGAGGCTTCGAGCTGCCGCCGCGCGTCTACTGTGAAATCGCGCGGACGCTCGCCGAAGGCTGCATGAGCAGTGCCTGGGTGTACGCCGTCATCGCGGTCCACAACTGGCAGATGGCGTTGTTCGCGGACCAGGCCGCGCAGGATGTCTGGGGTCGCGATCCCCACACCCGCATCAGCTCCTCCTATATGCCGGTGGGCAAGGTCACGATCGTTCCGGGGGGCTATCGCCTGAGCGGGCGCTGGGGCTTCTCGAGCGGGTCGGCGCATTGCGAGTGGGTGATTCTCGGCGCGAATGTGCCGGCGACCGGCGCCGAGGGGAAACCGGAGCCGCGCAATTTCCTCCTGCCGCGGGCCGACTACCGGATCCTCGGGAACTGGGATGTCATGGGCCTGCGCGCGACCGGAAGCAACGATATCGTGGTGGAGGATGCCTTCGTTCCGGAATACCGGACGATCCGGGAGATCGACATGTTCAATCTCCAGTGCCCTGGACAACAGTACAACACCGCGGCGCTCTACCGCATCCCATTCGCCCAGATTTTCAACCGCACCGTCTCGACGACCTCGCTCGGAACCCTGAAGAGGGCACTCACGGTATTCGTGGACACGACGCGCGAGAAGCGCGCCACGTACACAGGCGAGCGCCTTGCCCGCGACACCACCATCCAGTTCGCGGTTGCGCAGGTGGAGCGCTCACTGGATGAGCAGATGTTGGTGTTGGAGCGGGACGCGCGCGAGCTGATGGAGCACGCCGAGAGCGACACCTGGACTCTCGAGCGTCGCGCGGCCCTGGGTGCATCGACCACAACGACGGTCAGTCGCTGCGTGGAAGCGATAGACAAGCTCATGGAGTTCAGTGGCGCCAAGGCGCTCTATCGCGGTAACGCCATCCAACAGGCGTTTCTGGACATCCGCTGCGCCCGCGCGCATGTCGCGAACAATCCCTACCCGTATGCTCGTAACCTGGGGGCCATGCGCTTCGGTTTCCAGAACGAATCCCTGGATATCTGACCATGTCCGCAGAACTCGAGGGCCAGCCGGATTCTGTCATCGACCCGCTTGCCGGATTCAGTCCGCGGGAAAGCGCCGATTTCGCGGGCTATCTGAAGCGGGTCATCGAAAATACGAGCGCGGGCGCTCCCGAGGTATGGACCTTGTCTGAAACCATTGAACAGCCTCCAGCATGAGGCCCGCGGAAAATCGACACACCATCCGCATTCGGAAAGCGGCTGAATTGCTGCTCTGGGCGCGCAGGAATCAAACGCGCCTCCGGGAGCTGCCCGCGGACCTGGCTCCGCGCGATCTGAGCGAAGCCTATGAGATCCAGACGGCCGTGGCTGCGATGCGCGACATCCCGAGCGCGGGCTTCAAACTCGGCCTGACCAATGAGGAGGCGCAACGCGCCGCGGACGCCTTCGCGCCCATCATCGGGCGGCTGGGCTCGGCCGATATCCGCCGCCATCATTCGAAAATCGAGCTTCCCGAAACCCATCTGCGGATCGTGGAAGCGGAAGTGGTCTTCGAGATGGGCGGCGACCTGCCTGCCGCCCATGCTCCTTACTCGCAACAGCGGGTGATGGCCAACGTGAGTCGCGCTTTCGCCGCGGTCGAGCTGTGTGACACACGCTTCGATGACAGGGTCGACTTTCCGCTGGCCTGCGTGGTGGCTGACAACAGCAACGCGGACCTGCTCGTGGTCGGGGATGAGCTGACCGACGAGGATTTGGGCGCGCTCGCCAATCCTGCCACGACCCACCTCACCGTGACCTTGCAGCATCGCGCTCATGCTGACGTCATCGGCTCGACCCGGAACGTCCTGGGTAGCCCGTTACGAGCCCTCACGTGGTTGGCCAACTGGCTGGCGCGGCACGGCGATGGACTGAAGCGCGGGCAGTTGATTTCCAGTGGAAGTTGTACCGGCATGACGCAAGTGGCCCCCGATGACGTGGTGACCGCGACGTTCGGCTCCGGAGCGCGAGTCTGCGTTGAATTTGCCCTGAAAGAACGACATAACGAGGTGAGAGCATGAGTCTGGATCTGGGCCTGGCGGGCAAGGTGGCCATCGTGACCGGTGGCAGTGTGGGTATTGGCAAAGAGACCGCACGCAAACTCGCGGCCGAAGGCGTTTCGGTCGTCATCGCGGCGCGCACCCGCGATACCCTGGAAGCGGCCGCGAGCCAACTGCGCGCTGACACCGGGGGTGCTGTGGAGCCCATCGCCGTCGATACCACCAGTTCCCGCTCTACCCAGGATCTGGTGGCCGCGACCGTGCGGCGCTTTGGCTCGGTCGATATCCTGGTCAACTGCGCGGCCGCACCCGGTGGACTGGTACGCAACAACATCGAGCTGGCCGATGAAGAGGCACTGCTGTTGGATCTCAACACCAAGCTGGTCGGCTATTTCCGCATGTGCAAGTATTGCGTACCCCACATGCGCGCGGCCAGATGGGGTCGTATCATCAATGTGGGCGGCCTCACGGCCCGCTGCACCGAGGCCATGAGCGGCATGCGCAACACCGCCCTGGTGCATCTGACCAAAACACTCTCGGATCAACTCGGTCCCGACGGGATCACGGTCAACATCGTACACCCCGGCGTCACACGGACCGAGCACGTGGAGAAGTGGTTCGGCGAGATGGCCAGGTCCGAAGGCACCACGTTCGATGCGATCGTCAAACGGGAAGCCGCTGACCCGGCCGCCGTGCGCCGCATGCTCGAGGTCGAAGAGGTCGCTGATTGCATCCTGTTCCTGGCTTCCCGGAGGGCGAGTGGCCTCACGGGTGAGTCCATCGCGGTGGATGGCGGGCTGTCGCGGGCTGTCTATCTCTGACACGGCTTCGGTCTGCGCGCCGGCGGCGGGGGCGCTCTGGAGGCCTCCCCGTATCGGATCTATCGTGGCGTCGCGGGACACCCAGAACCGCGATCTTTTAAAAAGAACCTTGAATACGGCGAGCGGCCTGAGCAGAAGCTCCAATTCCTTCCCCTGTATTTCGCCGGCTCCTTGTGCCACTCCTAGGCGCGGAGGGCTACTTGACGGGGCCTGCGAATCCTTCAGCCCTTCCTGTCAGTCGCAGCTTGCTCAAACGATCGAAGATGCAGGTAGACAGTATTCCTCGATAGACCCAGCAGATCGGCGACTGCCGGCGCTGCTCCCTTCAGTTGGAAGATTCCCTGCTCATAGAGGTCGCCGATAATTCGCTTGTTGCGCAGGCTTGCACTCTCACCTTCCGTTGCATCCGCACGACGTTTCGCAATCTCCAGTGCGCCGGCAATCGCTTCCTCGACATTCGCGGAGAAATGCTCCTGCACGCGTCCAGTGGCTGCGAGAGACGTTCTGAACAAGTCTTGAAACACCTGGCTCAGCGGGGTATTGAGATAGAAGTTGATGCAGAGCAGGCCGATGATCCGTTGCTTGTCGCCGCGGATCGCAATGGTGGTCGAATGCAGCGGGTCACCCCGCTTGGTTTTAGTCGCGTAAACGATGTGGTCGGTGTCGCCCTTGGCTTCCAACTCCGCCAGCATGGTCAGCGCCAGGTCAGTCATCGGAGCCCCGACCGACCGGCCGGTATGATGGCCATTGACGATCTTGATGACAGAGTGATCGAGGCTTTCCAGAGTATGGAGAACAAATTCATAGCCGCCGCCGAAGTACGCGGCGAAGCCGTCCAGCAGGCCGGCGTGAGAGGCGATGATGGCTTTCTCAGCCGCGCTGAGCTTTACAGCCTTGGTGTGGGCTCGCATTGCTGTCCTTGCGTCCTACGCTAACGGGGCACTCCGGCGCTGCGCAGGCGCGCCAATCCCGATTCCAGGGTCTGGCGCGGGCACCCCAGGTTGAGGCGAATATGGCCTTGCCCACCGGAGCCCAGCACGTGGCCACCCGCAACGGTGATCCCGGCCTGTTGCTCGAGGTGACGCACCCACGTTTGCGAATCCAAACCATACCCTGACAGATCGAGCCACAGAAAATACGCACTCTGGGGCTGATAGGCATGCGCCTTCGGGTAAATATCGTTCAAAGCGGCCTTGGTGTGCTCGACATTCCGCACCACATACAGCATCAACTGTTTCAGCCAGTCGTCACACGAGCTGTACGCGGCCTCCGCTGCCGCCAGCCCGAAGATCGACCCGCCAAAATGCACGTTGCTGCGCTTTTGTCCCTGCTCGATCGCTGCGCGCAACCGCGGATTCTCGGCAATCACCACCGAATGTTTCAAGCCGCTCAAATTGAACGATTTACTCGGTGATGTCAGGGTAATGGTGTTCATGGAAGCTGCTGAGGATACCGATGCCGCGGGAGTGAACACCTCTCCCGGGAAGATCAGACCGTTGTAGACCTCGTCGGAAATCACGAGGATCCTGGAATCGGAGCTGATTTCATGCAGCTTCAGCAGCTCGTCCCGGGTCCAGAGCCGGCCGATCGGATTGTGGGGGTTGCACAGCAGGATCGCCCTGGTTCGGGGTGAAATCTTCCGCACCAGGTCGTCAAAATCCATTCTGTAGGCGCGTCCATCGGACACCAGAGGATTTTCGATGGGCACTCTGCCGTTGGCGCAAATCAGCTCCTCGAATACAAAGTGTACGGGAGTCTGGATGATGATTTCATCGCCGGGCTCTGTCAGCTCTTCCAGGATCGGCTGCAGGGAGGAGTAGATACTGGTCGACCCGATGATCCACGCAGGGTCGATGCGCCAATCAAAGCGCCGTGCCATGAATCCTACGATCGCCTCATAGTAAGAAGAGCCCTTGAACGGGTACCCGAAGTGGCCTCTTGCCGCGCAAGCCTGCAGTGCGCGTATGATTTCCGGCGCCGATTTGAAATCCATGTCTGCAGTGCCGAATGCGAGCAGATCCTGCCGTCCCGTTCTCGCGATCTCGCCTTCCCATTTTGCGGTACTGAGCCCTCGTCGATCGAGCACCCTGTCAAACTCATAACCCGTGGACATGGTCAGGCTCCTTCAGCCGCGGAACACCAGCGGGCGCACGCGCTGATGGGTGCGAAACGCGCCCAGACCTATGTAGGCGCACGCGATCGAGACAAAAGGAGGCAGCCACGCCATGAAGGCGTAGGGCGCATAGGCGTACATACTCACACCTAACACGCTCGCGTAGTAGAGCGCGGAGACATCCCATGGAATGATGGCGCCGACCATGGTGCCGCAGTCTTCCATCGTGCGTGACAAGACACAGGAGTGGACGTCCCGATCTTCGTAGAACTTCCGAAACGCTATTCCGGGCAGTGTCAACGTGCAAAACTGACCCGCACCCCCGAACATGAGAGCCAGGCACGCCACCGTGGTCGAGAGTACCAGCCCGCCGATCGTACGCGTGTAGCTGAGGAGATTGTGCAGCAACGTGGTGAGTATTCCCTGCTGATCCAGAATTCCCGCAAGAATGCCCGCGCAGAGGCACAAATACAGATTGAAGGACATGCTGGCCACGCCCCCGCGGGATAACAGCGCATCCACGATCCGGACGCCGGTGTTGCTCTTGAATCCATCCATGCCGCTGTTCAGAACGTGGACCAGCGAAGCCCGCTGAACCATCAGTGCCATCACGACCCCGAGTGCTATGCCTCCGACAAACACAGGAATGGCGGGTTTGCGCAGGGCGCTCAGCGCAAGAACAAAGAGGGGAGGCACGAGCAACACCGGGTGAATGACGAAGTGATCGTGCAGTCCGGCCAGCACGGTGGCGACGGATTGAATCTCGCTCGAGGCCGGGGCGTTGTGCCAACCGAGATAGGTCAGGAGGGCGAGACTCACCACGCTTGCGGGAATGGTCGTATTCAACATGGATACGATGTGATCGATCAGATTGGTGTTGGTACTGGCCGCGGTGAGGATGGTCGTGCCGGATATCGGAGACAGCTTCTCGCCGACGAGCGCACCGGAGATGATCGCGCCCGCGGACATCGGCAGCGGGATGCCCAGCCCCTGGGCCACTCCCATCAAGGCCAGTCCCACAGTTCCCGCCGTGCCCCACGACGTCCCGATCGTCAGGCAGATGCATAGGCATATGAGGAACGAGAGCGGGAGAAAGATCCGCGGGTTGATGAGTTGGATGCCGTAATAGAGCAATGTCGGAACGCTGCCCGCCTCGATCCAGACCGCGATCATGAAGCCGACCAGAATCATCATGAATGCAGCCGGGAAAATCTGCATGACGCCCCGGGTCGCGGCGGCCTGCACCTGCGACCAGGGGTGACCCAGCCAGACGCTGAAAAGACACGAGAAGCAGATCGCGGTAATGACGGCGATCACAATGCTCGTGCCCGCCACGACGAGCGCGATCAGGATGGCGAGAGGAACGAAAAATCCTGCCGCGGCCACTGCCGGGCTCAATGCGGCTTGCGGCGCTGTCGTTGCCGCCTCGCTCTCCATAGTCAACCCTCGGTGTGTGTCCGGGTCAGGCGTGCCACCGGCACCGGAGCTGGCGATCAGGATAATTTATGCATTGCACACTAATTTAGTGACTGAACTTTTGTAATGTCAAGCGGAAGTGCCGGAAAGCGCCGGCGTGCCGCGCGAGTGGCTCTCCCGATAGCCACAAAGACTTACCGCTTCTGACTCGCGGTCGGTTTTGCACCAGAACGAGGCGGATCCTGCAGTGCGTCAAAGTGTGACGGCTGCACGCCGCGGGCGCGAAACCGAGGCTATGGTCTTGGTCGGTCCGGGTCATAAGACCTTCGCCGAACTCCAAGAGGAAGCCGATGTCTGCCGACGAAAATTTCCGCCTGCTCAGCAGGCGGCTGCTGCTAAAAGGATTTGCCTCGACACCGGTTATCGGCTTTCTGCCCGGATGCAGCGTCTCGGGATCCAGCTCCGGCCCTGAAGCGGCCGCGGGATTCAGTGGCAGCGTCGCTGGAAGCGCCTCGTCCATGGACGGCACGACGAGCAGCCCGGGTACTGCCTCGAGTGGCAACTCTTCCAGCGGGAGCGCCAGCTCCTCGAGCCCGAGCGGCAGTGCCTCCAATACAAATCCCGGCTCCTCCAGCAGCAGTGGGCCTTCCAACAACACCCAGACCTCCAGCTCGCTGTTCGTACACCCGGGGTTGCTGCACACGGCGGCGGATTTCGAGCGCATGGCGCAGAAGGTGGCGGCAGGAGAGCAACCCTGGATCGACGGATGGAAGATCCTCATCGCGAACGGGCACTCGAGTCTCTCGTACACGCCGCACCCTCAGGCGATCGTCTCGCGGGGCAACGACGGCGTGCATCCTGACAATTCCAGAGTCCTCTTCAACGACGTCGCGGCCGCGTACGCCTGCGCGTTGCGCTGGAAAATCTCGGGCGACACGCGCTACGCCGACAAGAGCATCCAGATCATGAACGGGTGGGCCTACACACTCACCCAACTCGCCGCCACCTGCGGTTGCGAGCGCGACCACGACGGCATCCTGATGGCAGGACTGCAGGGCTATCAATTCGCGAATGCCGGCGAGATCATGCGGACGTACACCGGCTGGGCCGCAAACGATTTCGCGGCGTTCCAGGGAATGATGAAGAACCTCTTCTACCCTGTGAATGTTGGATCGTACCTGAACAGCCATCTGAGCTCGTACTCCAACTGGGACCTGTGCTGTGTGGCATCCGCGATGGCGATTGGTGTGCTGTGCGATGAACCCGCGATGTTTCAGTCTGCCGTGGACTACTTCAAAACGGGGTTCGGCAACGGCTGCATCCGCCAGACCGTCTACTGGCTGCATCCAGGCTATCTCGGGCAGACGCAGGAGTCGGGGCGCGATCAGGGTCACGACACGCTGAGCATCGGGCTCGCGGCGGTCATCTGCGAGCAGGCGTGGAATCAGGGGATCGACCTGTACGGTTATGATAACAACCGCTTCCTCGCCGGCGCCGAATACGTCGCCAAAGGCAACCTGATCGAGTCCGGCTCGACCTACTATTCCGTTCCGTTCGCGCCCTATACCAATGGCACGGCAACGTTCACACAATTCTCCACCGGGTCTATCGGAGCCGGGCGGCCCATCTGGGCGAGCATCTACAACCACTACGTCAATCGCAGAGGAATCGCCGCGCCGTATGCGGAGAAGTTTACAAAATTGATGCAGCCGGACGGCGGGGGCGGCAACTTCGGTCCCAACAGCGGCGGATACGATCAGCTCGGTTATGGCACGCTCGCGTTCACCCGCGATCCCATTGCGAGCGGGGCCACCCCCAGCGCGCTGACAGCATTCACCGCGAGCGGCGATGTGACGCTCTCCTGGTGGGGCACCGCTTACGCCACCAGCTACAACGTCAAGCGAGGCACCTCCCCTGGAGGACCCTACGCCACCGTCGCCACCGGAATCAGCGACTTGCTCACCTACACCGATGTCGGACTTGCGGCAGGAAGCTATTTTTATGTGGTGACAGCCGTCACGCCCGCGGGCGAATCAACCGCTTCAAACCAAGCCCAAGCAGTGGTCGGGACGGCCTTGCACACGTGGTTGAAGTTTGACGACCCCAGCGGCCCGCGTGCCGTGGACTCGAGCGGCAATGGCCACGATGCCAAACTCAGTGCAGGAGCCGGATTCGCACCCGGCAGAAAGGGCTCGGCACTTGCGCTGAACGGAACGACGGATTCCTATGCTTCGCTCCCTGCCGGCTTTCTCTCCGGAGTGGCTGATTTCAGCGTCGCCTGCTGGGTCTACCTGAATGTCTCCGCGACCTGGATCCGGCTGTTCGATTTCGGCACGGGCAGGGATCAATACATGTACCTGACGCTGCGCACCGGCCGGGGCGGCGTTCGCTTCACGATGTCGCTCAACTCCGGTCCAGGTGAGCAGTCGATCGAGGACCCCAACCCCATGCCCACCGGCAAATGGGTGCACGTCGCCGTGACTCTGTCGGGCAGCACGGGCACGTTGTACGTGAACGGTGTTGCCGTCGGCACCAACGCGGCGCTGTTATATGCACCTTTCCGCCTGGGCAACACGGACCGGAACTACATCGGGCGCTCGCAGTACCCCACAGACCCGTACCTCGATGCGCTCATCGATGACTTCCGGATCTACTGGGGAGCGCTGGGGGCAAACGAGATCGCCGGGCTGCTGACTACCTGACAAGTTGACACCATCACACCGCTCTGCGCCACGCCAATGCCAGGATAACCGTGGTGAGTGTTGACAGAATGATGGGCGGCCAGAAGAAATAGGCGACCTGCAAACCCGTGATCGCAACATTCGCCACCACCAACACGGCCAGCAGACTCTTGATGGAGGAGGCTCCGCCGGCCATGCCCGCCAGCAGCCACAGCAATGCCGCTTCCATGACGAAGGTGACGCCGGCCATGTGTCCGAAACCGACGTGGAAGTCCCAATAGCTTCGCATGAGGCCGAAGACAGGATGATCGGTCCGGGCTGCCGCGGATAACACGTGCAGCGCCTCGCCCTCGATTCCGATGGTCCACGGCGAGAAGAACCAATGTCCTGTTGCAAACAGCAGGAAGATCACGGCGTCAATGCGGAGGAGTCGCGCTGTAGTCATGTTCGGCTGCGTCCCAGGTGCTTGGCGGGAAAGTTGGTACCATGCGGTACCAGACTGTGAGCCCGAGTCTGGTACTATTGAGTACCCGTGTCAAGAGGAAGGCCATGGCCAGGGCATCCGCATCAAAACGGCGCCTGGAGAGCGTTGAGGAAGCAGCGGTTCGAGAGCGCATTCTCGAGGCGGCGTTCGCAGCATTCATGCAGAGTGGCTACGCAGCCACGAGCACGCTCGAGATCGCCACGCGCGCGCGCGTCTCGAAACGCGAGCTTTACTCCCTGGTGGGCACCAAGGAGAAGTTACTCGCCGCCTGCATCACAGAGCGTGCACATCGACTGCAGGTGCCCGCAGACCTGCCCATCCCACGCGATCGCGAAACCCTGACTCAGGTGCTGGCTGGCTTCGGGACACGGCTCCTGCGCGAGGTTACCGATCCCGCCGTCGTCGCCGTATTCCGACTGGCCATCGCCGAGGCGGTCCACGCACCGGAGGTGGCGCAGGCGCTCGACTCGATCGGGCGCGAAACCAGCCGGGCCGCTTTGCGAAAGATCATCTCCCAGGCCCAGGAGGCCGGCCTGCTCGGCGGCCGCCCCGCCGATCTTGCCCAACAGTTCATCGGCCTGCTCTGGCGTGACCTGATGATCAGCCTGTTGCTCGGTGTGACCGAGCGCCCGGGCGCTCGCGAAATCGCGAGCCGTGCCGAAGAGGCGACGGCATGCTTTCTGCGTCTTCATTCCTTGCAGTCGGCACCGATGGCCTGAACGAGCAGACATCACTACAGGCGGAAAGTCCCTATCCTCAGCTCACCCGCCGCCCCAGCCAGCTGCAGAAGAGCGCTATCCAGTACTCAGAAGGCGAGCCCGGATGGCCAACACCGAAGGCATGTCCTCCTTCCTGCAACAGATGCGCTTCCACCGGCCGCCTGGCCTCGCGCATCGCATTCATGAACCGCAGGCTGTTCTCGACGGGTACCGCCATATCGTCCCAGGCATGAACGATGAAGGCGGGAGGCGTTGCGGAGTCGACGTGCCGCTGCGCCGAGCGATGCGCGATTTCAGCGGCGGTAGGAGAGTCTCCGAGCAGCAGCTTGCGCGACGTCTCGTGTGTCAGCGGCTTCTCCATCGTCACCACCGGATAGATCAGCCCCACCGCGCAAGGACGCGGGTCGAGCGCGTCGGCCGCATCGACGGGCTCATAGGTTCGTTCAGAATGTTGAGTCGCAAGGGTGGCCGCGAGATGTCCGCCGGCGGAGAATCCCAGGGCACTCACGGTCTTTGCATCGATGCCGAATTCCGATGCGCGCGAGCGGATGACCCGCATCGCGCGCTGCGCATCCTGAAGAGGCACGTCCGAGCGATTCTTCCAACCCTCTCCCGGCAGGCGGTAAGTCAACACAAACACGGTGATGCCCGACACCAGCAGGTGTTGGGCGACATCGACTCCTTCATTGGCCACGGAGACGAAGCAATAAGAGCCGCCCGGCACAACGAGTAACGCCTGTCCGTTGGGACGGGCAGGACGGAAAACCCGCAAGTCGGGTCGGGCGACATTGCGCAGATACAGGGGCGACCAGTCCGGTGGAAGGGGTTGGGGCACGAAACCGCCGCCACCCGGCGGATCTGCCGGCCACAGCGCGATAGTCTGCGCCTCGGACCATGCGCCGGGCAGGGCATTGGGGGCTGGAGGCGGCGCGAGGGGTACGCCGTCTGCCATCGTGCCCGCGACGCGCGAGATTGCCAATGCCCCGCCCAGAGCGAGAATTTCTCGTCGTTGCCGTAGGCTCATAACGCTTCGGTTTCAGTGGTGGGCCGCCGCGAGCTGCTCTTGCGGCCTCATCGACCGCAAGAGCTCACGTCAGTCCGTCAGTTCGCGAACGACCAGAGCTGGTTGTCCGCGCCAGTCACTGTTTCCTGATCCAGGTTGGTCCCGTTGCTCGTGGACGAGCCCGGCACGCTCAAGGCGAGCCCGCTGTTCTGGTTCAACAGCTCATACAGGCCGTTGCCCTTGCTCACCACCTTCCAGACCTGGTTCGTGCCGTCGTGCCACGGCCATTGGATGACAGGCGCTCCCGAAGCCTGGGATGCACCGGAGACGTCCAGTACGTATCCGCTCGTCGCGTTCACCAACTCGACGTAGTTGTTGCCCAGGTTCGTCAGCGTCCACTTCTGGTTGGTGCCGCCGGTGGCGGACCACTGGACGATGTTCGTTCCTTGCTGCGTACTCCAGCCGTAATCGTCGAGCACCGCCTCGCTGTGCCTGTTCCCGATCACATACGTACCGTTGGCAATCAGGTTGGAGGCCACAGTCGAAGTTTGCGGAATCAGCACCGCGACGCTCGTATACGCCGGCACCGTGACGTTGAAGTTGCTGCCGACGCCACTGATCGATTTTGAGCTGATGCCCGAGGAGGGCGTCGAGGCGCCGCTGGCAAAGTTGGCGTTGCCAAACGTGTATTGGGTGCCGGTCGTCGTTAGTGTGGCGCCGGAGATCCCGACCGAAACGGTAGTGCTGTTGGAGGGATCGTCGTTGATCAGCAGCACCCCGACCTGCCCGTCCGTGCGCTTGACCCCGTGAACGCGGAGCAAGGAATTGCTCGAGCTGGCGGAAACCAGCTTGTCACCCACCCGCGCGATCGTCGATGCAAACTGCACCCCATACCAGGGGCCTTGTGGCGTATTGCTCGCTGAGCCTGCGTACACGGGGCTGTGCAGTTCCTGGTAGTCCACGTTCGCAGCGCCTGACTCGAACCATGTCAGAAACTCGTCCACCGCGAACAGAGACTCGAAAACTCCGCTGACGAGCCCCGAGCCCGATTCCGTGATGCCAAACTGAATCTGGCTTGCGTTGCTCAGCGTGTAGTAGCTCTGAATGTCCGAGCGATACTGGGCGGCCAGAGCGGGTATCCCCGACTGAGCCGCCAGAATCTGGGCATTCGTGCCCCCCGGATACCAGTGGTAGATCACGAAATCCAGTGTATAGCCACTGCCCTGGAGCGCGTTCGAGATGGCCGTGAGCACGTCCCGATCGTAAGTGTTCAACCAGCTCTGCGTAAAAACGCCGATGCCGCATTTGATGGTTGGATCGACGGCTTTCATGGCCTTGATGAAAGCCGCCGCGTTCGTGCCGTACGCACTGGCCGACAACGCCGGGTAGCCGACACGATCCGCGGGCGTCTGGTCCAGATCGTGCAAGTCGTATTCCCAGTCCAGCCCTGTGCCGTAGTAGCCATTCCCCACGACTTCGTTGCCGATCTCCCAGTACTTGATCCCGTAATGGTTGGTCACGTTGGCGTACTGCACCCAGGAGGCCGCCGTACTGGGCTGGCCCCCACCGTTGTTGTTCAGGTTTGACCCATAGTTCACCGTGATCACGGGTTTGGCGCCAGCGGGGGCGATCAGCATGCTCATGAAGTTGTTGAAAGTGTTGCCCGGCGCGAAATAGCAGTTGTCGTTGCAGTTCTGATTGGTGCCGCTGATGAAGTTGAACACGTCCGCGTAGGAGCCCCCGGGATAGCGGATGGCATTGAAGCCGCCGGACTTCAGCGATGCGCCGAGGCCGGAGTCCAACATGTCACCGTCGTAGATCGACGCATCAACTCCATACCCTTCCGGCGGAACGTTTGCGATGCCGGAAGATAAGTTGATCGTGACATTGGCGGATGTCTGCGCCAGCGCAGGGACCGTGCCGGCTACACAGGCGAGACCAAGCAGGCTCGCGCCGATCGTGTGTCGAGAGGGTGATCCCATGGAAAAAGGTCCTTTAATTGACGGCCGCTCGAAAGGCGCGGCGGGCATACACTACCGATTTCAGCAGGAGAGTGAGTGCCGTCGGGGGTTGAAATTGTGGACGCCGATCTTGTCGTTTGATGCATGTTTGGCGCTCGCTGTGGCGGCTTCCGTGTGTCAATTGCGGGACTGGTTTTTTTCACACCCGCCGTGCGGTCCGCAAGAGCGGTCAGAGCTACAATCCGCCGATGGAGAGGCGGCCCCATCTGTGTTGCGGCTTGGCGGTAGCGACGCTGGTCTGTGCAGCGCCACGGGCAGTTTGGGGGCAGGCCTCATCCACGACACCGGCGCCAGCAGGAATCGCGGACGAAGAGATCATCGTCACAGGCATCCGCGGCAGCCAACGCCAGGCCATCGATATCAAGAAGGAAGCCGTCAATTCGGTTGATGCCATCGCCAGCGAGGATCTGGGCAAAATGCCGGATCAAAACGTCGCCGAATCGCTACAGAGATTGCCAGGCGTCACCATCGACCGCGTCCGGGGTATTGGCAATGGCGTCACGGTTCGCGGCCTGGGACCGCAATTCAACACGGTCACTTTGAATGGCCGCGTCCTCGCCACAGATGGTCCGGGGCGAGAGTTCAATTTCGACGTGCTGCCTCCGGAGCTGATTGCCGGCGCGGAGGTCTACAAGAGTCCGCAAGCCAACCTGAACGGTTCCAGCATCGGGGCGACCGTGAATATCCACACACTGCGGCCGCTCGAGCAGAAGGTCGGACTGCAGGCCGGCGGTTCGCTGCGGGGCAATATCGACGAGTTGGGGGGCCACACGACGCCCTCGGGTGCCTTGTACGGCACCTGGAAGAGCGATTCTGGCCGCCTCGGCGTATCCGTGGTGTTGTCGTACGACGATAAGAATGAGCGTACGGACGACTTTTTTGTGGGCGCCAGCTCTTATCCTCGCAGCTTTGACGACGGCTACTATGGCACGGCAACGAACAACGGCGGCACGCTGTGTGTCGGAAGCGTCACCGCGGGGGTGTGCACCCCGAGAATTGCCAGCAATGTCACGCTGTTCCGTAATGTCGACATGTACCACAATCTGATCAACCAGGTTGAGATACTCCAGCGCAGGCGCAGCGGACTGGATACCACCGTGCAGTTCGACGCCTCCAGTGAGTTGCGCCTGACGCTGGACGCACTCGTCTCCTATGACGACGAGCACCTTCACAACTCCGGCATTGCCCCTGACTTCAGCGGCGGCACTTTGGTCAACCAGGTGGTCTCGGGCGGTACCGACACGACCGAAATGGTCGCCGGTCAGCCCCGGACCGTCCACGTCGGCGGCACGGCAGTCGCGGAGAGTTTTACGAACGGGACAGTTGATGCCATCGTGGAAAACAATCCGGCGCGGTCCTTGACGGAGTTGTTTGGAGTCAACGGCACGTGGACCCATGACGCTCTGACCGTGTCGCTCGATGTCGATACCAGCCGGGCACGTTACCGGGACCCCGACGGCCTGTTTACGACAGCGCGTATGAAGGGTGTCGATTACACCTACGACCGGCGCACCGGCTCGCCCATTGCCTCCTTCACGGTCAGCGATCCGAACTATTCCCCGGTGGCAACCGACGTCAATCATCGATTTGCGCACTTCATGAATTCGGAAGGCCAGAACTTCGATGACACCCTGTACGAAAGCAGGCTCGATGCCAGGTGGAACGGTGGTAGCGTCGTCGTTTATGGCGGGTTAGGGTACTCCGATCGCACCAAGGTCATCACGGGTTTCACCGAGCCGAATCCCTGCGCGTATTGCGGTAGCGATGTGCTACTGCCGCCGAGTTTATTCACGCCCACGAATGACAACATCTTCGGCGGCCGCGGCGGCGGCAATGCGACCAACTGGGTCGACTACGATACAAACGCCCTGTTCAACGAGATGCTGACGCTGAACACCACGGCCAACCCCGCACTGCATTCGGGCAGCCTGCTGCCGATCGTTCAGGATCCCGCGGCCAGCTCCTCGGTCCACGAGAAAGTCGGCACCGCCTATCTCATGAATGAGTTCAAGGGGCATCTCGGCACCCTGCCGCTGACCGTCAATACAGGGTTCCGCGTGGAGATCACGAGCTTCACCTCCGCTGGCGCCGGACAGACGGTGCTGAGTGCACATCCGAATGGAACCGGGCAGAATGTCATTGTGCTGTCGGGGTTGACGCCGCTGCACTTCGGCGGGCATTACACCGACGTTCTGCCATCGCTCAATGCGCGCTTGAATCTGACCGACACGCTCGTGCTGCGCGCGGCCGCCTCCCGTGTCGTATCGCGCCCGACGCTCACGGATCTCTCTCCCGCCCAGTCCATCACCAGCAATCCAGGCAATGAGCGTATCACCCGGGGCAATCCGGATCTGTTGCCCTTCAGGGCCTCCCAATTCGAGTTCGGCCTGGAATCGTATTTTAATCCTGACTCGATTGCGGCGGCCACGCTCTTCTACAAGTCGATCGACTCCTTTATCACCCGGGGGGTGAGCACCCTGTTGGTCGACCAGGTCAACTTCATTGTCGACCAACCCGTGAACGGCAAGGGTGCCTCCGTAGAAGGCCTGGAATTGAGCTACCGAACGGTGTTCGACAGCCTGCCATCACCTTTTGATGGCATCGGTACGCAGGTGAGCTACACCTACACGGACAGCAACGCCAACTACTTCAACACAGCCAAGCCAGACGCTGCGCACTACAGCCTGGAAGGACTGTCGAAGAACTCATTCACCTTCGTAGGCTTTTATGAAAAAGGCCCTCTCCAGGCACGCGTTTCGTATACCTGGCGGGATCACTACCTGGAGACACCGCAAACCCAGACGGGCGTGCCCCAATTCACCGCCCGCTACCAGCAGCTCGACGCCGGCGTCCAATATTCACTCGACAAACACATCATCCTGACCGCCGAAGCGGTCAACCTGACGGACTCCAGAGAGTTTACCTACGCAAACGTCGTTCAGGATACCCAAAGCTATCGCGATGTCGGCCGCAGATATACGGTTGGCATCCGCGGCAGGTATTGACCTCGAGCTGCGGCGTTGACTGACCGGCTGTATGTTGCAATGCAATATGGCGGCCAGTATCCAGATAAGCGCACAATCATTTGGGGTATCGGTCGAAGAGCACGGGGGACGACACCAGGGGCGGATCAATCCGAATCACCGGCAGTTCGCTCCTCGACCGGTATGGCAATCCAGCTTGCGACAACACAGAGTGGCCGAGACCGCAACGGCAGGTCGTCGCGGCGCGGATGGTTGACTTCGATTGTGCACGTCCCGGCGGGCGGTATCGCAACCGCGGTGCTGCTTCGTGTGGTGCTTTTCAGCACCCTGGTCACGCTGGTTCTGACGGTCGTGCAGTTGTCCCTGAGCTACCAAAGCGAGAGGCAGGGCCTGGAGAGCCGGTTCGGCGAGATCGATCAAGCCACCTCGCGCAGCCTCAGCGAAAGTCTTTGGGCGCTGGACACGCAGCTCATCCAGACGCAACTTGACGGCATATTACGCCTGCCCTCCATGCGCGCGGCGGAGGTCCGGGAGACCAACGCTCCCGGAGGGGGACTGACCGTTTTCCGTGGCGAGCGGCAAACGGCTCGGGCCGTCGTCAAAGAGTTTCCACTGGCCTGCTGCGGTAACCATCCGCAGGTCATCGGCTTGCTTCATATCGAGGCGACGCTGTCCGATATTTACCGCGATGTTGCGGCGCAAGCCATCGTCATCCTCCTCAGCAATGCGGCCAAAACCTTTGTGGTCGCACTGTTCATCCTGTTCATTGTGCATCGGCTGGTGACCCGCCACCTGCTGGACATCGCCGCCTCGTTAGCCAACGAGTCGCCGAATACGGACGCCGCACCGTTGCAATTGCAGCGGCCACAGGGCAAGGGCGATGAGCTCGACAAGCTGGTCGACGCGCTCAACGCGAAACGCGCGAGACTGCGGCAACATGCGTTGGAAATAGGGAACGCCAACGCGCGCATGGCAGCAATCCTGGACAACATCCCGGACCTCGCGTGGGTGAAAGACGCCGGCGGGCATTTCATTGCGGTCAACCGGGCATTCGCGCTCGCGAAAGGATTCCCAGAGGCGAGTGACATGATCGGTAAGACGGATCTCGAGATTCACCCACTGGAACTGGCCGAATCCTATCGGCGTGACGACGCCGAAGTCATGGCATCAGGTGGCTCCAGACGGATCGAGGAACGTCACGTCACTTCCAATGGCGAAGACACCCTGATCGAGACCATCAAAACCGCGCTCCGCGGTGCCGACGGTCATGTGGCCGGCACGGTCGGCATCGCTCGTGATATCTCCGCCCGCGTGCGGGCCGAGGCGGATCGCAAGGCGCGGGAGGTTGCCGAGGCCTCGAGTCAGGCCAAGAGCACATTTGTGGCCAACATGAGCCATGAGATCCGCACTCCGATGAACGCCATCCTCGGCATGACCGCGCTTGCGCTGCGTGGCTCGCTCGAGCCGCAACAGAGAAACTATGTCCAGAAGGCGCATACGTCGGCCGAGTTACTGCTGCAAATCCTCAATGACGTCCTTGATTTTGCGAAAATCGAGGCAGGCAGGATCGATGTGGAGTCGATCCCGTTCTCGCTCGATGAGGTGTTGAACAACATTGTCAGCATGTTGAGTGTGAAGACGGAGGCTGCGGGAATCGAGCTGCTGCTCGCCCTGCCGCCGAAGCTGCCCTCGGTGCTGATAGGCGATCCTGCGCGCCTGGGGCAGGTCTTGCTCAATCTCGCCAACAATGCGGTCAAATTCACCGAGCGGGGCGAGGTGATCGTGGCCATCAAGCTGGTCGAGCAGGGCGCACAGTCTGTGAAGCTGCGTTTCGAAGTGCGTGACACGGGCATCGGCATGAGCCCCGAGGAGCAACAGCGCTTGTTCCAGCCCTTCTCGCAGGCCGACGCCTCGATCAGCCGTCGCTATGGCGGCACTGGGTTGGGGCTTGCGATCAGCCGGAACCTGGTGCAACTGATGGGCGGCGAGCTCCAGGTCAACAGCGCACTCGGGGCGGGTAGCCGATTTTACTTCACTCTTCCCTTCAGGTTGCAGGCGGAGGTGGTCGCGGCCACAGGGCGCTCTGGCACGGCGAGGCTGCGTGGAGCCCGTGTGCTCGTCGTCGACGACAACGCCGCCGCGCGGGTCGTGCTGGCCGAAATGTGCGCTGACCTGGGATTCCAGGTTGACGTGGCGAACGACGGCAAGCAGGCTCTCCATGTCGTAACCGCGGCCGACGCACAAGATACTCCCTACCGGCTGGTGCTGCTCGATTGGAAGATGCCGGGGATGGACGGTGTTGGATGCGCACGCGCGCTCGCCGAGCGGCATCGTCTTCGGCATCCGGCGCCTGTCATCCTCATGGTGACCGCATACTCGCTCGACGAAGTGAAAGAGCAGTTGTCGCAGCAGCAGGTCACGGTCGGCGCGTTGCTCAACAAGCCCGTCACGCCGTCGACCTTGCTCGATGCCTGCACTGAGGTGCTCGCCAGAGTGGCGCCACCACCGGTTTCGCCGGCGCGACCGGGCAGACAGACCGCTGAGTCTGATCGGCCCACTGGCCTGGCGGGCGCCCGTATCCTGTTGGTGGAAGATAATGAGATCAACGCGGAGCTCGCCGTCGCGTTATTGACTGAGGTCGGTGTGCGGGTCAGCGTGGCCCGCAACGGGAAGGAGGCACTCGACTGTCTTGCAGTCGGCCATTTCGACGCGGTGCTGATGGACTGTCAGATGCCCGTGATGGATGGCTACGCGGCCACACGCGCCTTGCGCCAGGAGAAGAGCCTGCAAGACCTGCCGGTCATCGCCATGACGGCCAACGCCATGATGGGCGACCGGGAGGCAGCACTCGCAGCCGGCATGAACGATCACATCACCAAGCCCATTGTGATAGACGAGATGTACGCCACGCTGGCTCGCTGGGTACTCGCGCCAAGCTCACTCAACGCCCACGCCTGAAGTCGTACCAGAGCTCAGGCCGATTCGAGGGCGACTCCTCGGGTGACAGCAACGGATTTTTCAACTCGATCACCGTGCGCGTTTCCAGGTGCGCCTTGCGAATCTGCTCACCGAAATATTGCTGAAAGAGCTGGTCGAATGACCCGTCGCGAATCGCCTTTTCCAGGCCAGCCCGGATGTTTTGCGCGAGGCTTAAGTTTTTGCGGTTCACCATGAAGTAGGAATCCTGGTAATAGTGGAGTGCCAGGTGCGGCTCCACGACCAGCTTGTCCGCGTTCTTCGCCTGCTCGTCCCAGATTTCCAGGGGATCGCGCGGCAGATAGTCGAAGCGCCTGGCTTCGAGCATGTTGAACAGCCCTGCGGATCCCGGCGCGGTGATCACACTGATGCCGTTAGCCTGGAGGATCTTCGTATCCGGCCAGTCCCGCGCCTGCGCGAGACGCACGCCCTGTAGATCCTGCAGCGTATTGACGTGCGCGAGCAATTCCTGATCGCCTTTGCGGACCAGGCCGATACGCCAACCGAGCGCACCCTTGGTAGTTGGAATGCGAATCGGCAGCAGGCGCGCCTCGCGTTCGGCAGAGGTGGGGAGCGCGCAGACGTCGATCAGCCGTCCTGCCTCGAGTTCCAATGCCCCGCGATCCTGGTTCATCAGGACCTGGACCACCTGGAGCCGATATTCGGTGCCCGTCTTCGACAGCGCGAGTTGCAGCAACTGAACTGCATAATCCATGCGGTGATCGCCCTTGTACTCTGGCGCCGGGACGCGGACGACTTCCACACCGACGGCGGCTACGTGCCACGCCAGCAGCAGGCAGGCCAACAGACGACACATCATAGGCATGATCCTCCTGCGTCGAAATGGGGAGCGCTCAATCAACGCCCGCGCCTGAAGTCGTACCACAGCTCAGGTCGATTCGCGGGCGTCTCGGGTGACAGCAACGGGTTTTTCAATTCGATCACCGTGCGTGTATCCAGGTGCGCCTTGCGAATCCACTCACCGAAGTATTGTTGAAAGAGGTTGTCGAACGAGCCGTCGCGAATCGCACTTTCCAGGCCAGCGCGGATATCTTGCGCGAGCCTTAAGTTTTTGCGGTTCACCATGAAGTAGGCATCGTAGGGGTAATGCAGGGCAAGGTGGGGCTCCACGACCAGCGTATCCGCGTGGTTCGCCTGCTCGTCCCAGATTTCCAGGATACTCCGGGGAAAATAGTCAAAGCGCTTGGCTTCGAGCATTTTGAACAGCCCGTCGTAGCGGGAGGCGGTGATCACACTGATGCCGTTACCTTCCAGGATCTTCGTGTCCGGCCATTCCGGCCCCTGCGCGAGACGCACGCTCTTCAGATCCTGCAGCGTGTTGATGTGCGCGAGCAATTCCTGGTCGCCTTTGCGGATCAGACCGAGACGCCAGCCGAGCGCCCCCTTCTGGATTGGAATGCGGATCGGCAGCAGGCGCGTTTCGCGTTCGGCAGAAGCGGGGAGGGGGGCCACGTCAATCGTCCGCCCCGCCTCGATCTCCAGGACCACGCGGTCCTGGTTCATGACAACCCCGGCCGTCTGGATCTGATATTCAGTGCCCGACTTCGACAGCGCGAGTTGTAGCAGTTGAAATGCATAGTTCATGCGGCTGTCGTACTCGGACTCAGGCTTTGGGAAGCGGACGACTTCCACACCGACGGCGGTTACGTGCCAGGCGAGTAGCATGCAGGCAAACAGACGAGACATCATCGACCCCCCATCACGGTCCAGCCCAATCCGGAACGAGCTTGTCCAACAGCCGCTTCAACGTCACCCGCTCCTCATCCGTCAGAGCAGCCGTGAACAGCCGCTCGTGAGCGGGTATGTCCTCACGCAGACGCTGGAGAACCCGCCGCCCACGGGCTGTGAGATAGAGCTCGTACTTGCGGCGATCATCCGGCGCATCGACTCGCCGGATGAATCCCTTTGAGATACATCGAGCGACACGCTCTCCCACCGACGCTCGCTCCAGACGGATCAGCTTCGCAAGCGCAATCTGGCTGATTCCCGGGTAATGCTCGAGCACGGCGAGAATGCCCACCCAGTTCGGGGAGACTTCGTGCAGCCCGAGGTGTTTGTCGAAGCTGCTCAGCAAGGCCATGTGAGCCACGTGCAGATGCAGTCCCAGTACGGGCTCGCCGGAGGGACTCAGCACGCCCTCGATGAGGGCGAATGGCGAGACACTGAAGTCGATGGGCTGACCCGCTGAGGGTTCTGGAGTCATTGTTTTCCTGCTCTACGGATGATACGGCGATGGAACATATTAACCCCAGCGCCACAATTTGTAAGGCACCCCACAAATAATGTAAGGTACCTTACAAATGGGTAAGTCGATCACCATCCAGACTCTGTCGACCCGGGGCATGGCACCCCGGCAGGGCATCGAGTACTGGAACGACCTCGCCTGCAACACCTTCACGGCCCAGAGCGTCGATCCACTGGAGGACCGGTTTCGCGCGGCAATGTATCGCGCCAATCTCGGCGACCTGCGTGTCGTGTTGGCCGAATCGACGGGTGCGGTCGTCACGCGCTCGCGCCACCACCTGGCGCGGTCCCCCCAGGCCTACTTCCTCCTGCATCTGCAACTGGCCGGCCGCAGCGTGAATCGTCAGGATGGCCGGGAAGTCGAGCTCTCACAGGGTGACCTGGTGATCCTCGACAGTACCCGGCCTTATCGGATCGAGTTCCGCGAGGCGACCTCCATCCTGGTCGTGCGGGCTCCCCAGAGCCTCTTCCAACGCGGTATGGCCAGCCCGCAAGCCATCACTCTCGTGCCGATCCGCGGTCGCAGTGGCCCAGGCTCGCTCGCCTCCCGACTGATTCAGGACGTCTGGGCGGGCCTGCGGGAGGGACTGCCCGTGGAGTCAGCAGAGCATTTGAGCCATGCCGTCGTGGACGTCGTGGCGGGTGCTTACGCGGCGGTGCCCAGGGCGCACAGGGAGTGCCCCTCCAAGACCGGCTTTTTGCGGGCCCAGATCTGTCACTTCATCGAGAAGCGTCTGTGCGAGCAGGAGCTGAGCATCGCCTCGATCGCCGCGTCGTTCGGCATTACCCGTCGGTATGTGCATACCCTGTTCCAGGGGGATCACAACACCGTGAGCGAATACATCCAGTCCCGTCGCCTGCAGGAGGCCGCCAGGACGCTGGCCGATCCGGTGCGCTCCACGGCCTCCATTGGAGAAGTCGCCATTGCGCACGGCTTCAAGAGCCAGGCCCATTTCGCCCGGATTTTTCGCGAGCGCTATGGCCTGGCCCCACTCGGGTTTCGCCGCCAGTCGCAATCTTCGTGAGCCCATGCGGGGTCACTCACATGAGAAACTCGTAGCCGTCTCGGTATCTCCATTGCCCTTGTAGCGTGCGATGGCCGGGTAGGCGCACAGAGGACGGGTCCGCTTGGGCCAGGGCGAGGCCGGATTGGCGTGGGCGATGATGCTCTCGGGAGCCTTTCCCTGCTCGACCCATTGCATCAATACAGGCAGCACGTCGTAGCCGTCCGTGGCCGCTCCTCCCCCGCAATGATTCATTCCCGGCACGGGGAAAACGCGGACGAATTGCGCGGCTTCACCCCCGACTCGCTGGTCGACTTCCCGCCACCAGGCCAACGTGTCATTGATCGAGAATACCGGATCCGAAACCCCGTGAGGCACGATGAGCCGCCCATGCCGGGCACGGAATGCATCCAGGTTGCTCGAGCGGGCCGACACGTCATCCCATGCGGAATGGGGGAAGTCAGGTTGTGTTGCATAGATCTTCGCTGCATCCCGATCGAAGTTGAAATGCAGGAGGAATTCGAGTGCCTGCTGCGGATCAGCGCTGAGCGGTGTGGGTGGCGTGGTGAACACCGTCGCGAGCGAAGGGCCGCCGAGCATGACGTTCAGACTGGGCGGCCTGCCGTCCGGGGTACCCAACTTCCAACCGCGCCACCCTGACTCGGCGATCCCGGTATCCCAGGGCCAGTCGCTGTAGAGGGCATGGCCCGCACTGTCGTGGGCTCCTTGTACGATGCGAGTCAACGCCGAGATCTGTCCCTCACTCACGCATTGATCGGTCTTCTGACCGGTGCACCGACGAGCCTTCAATCGAGGCAGGACTTTGGCGCTCGTGCACTGGGTGAACGCGCCGATGATCCCGTCCTTCAGTCCATCATCCGCATCACAAGCGGCCAGTATCGCCTCACGCACGAGCCGCAGATCTGAATCGGTGAATGCGCTCGCGAGCCGCTCGAGCGTGAGTTCCGATCCTGTCGTCCTGACACTCGCGGCAAGTGCCTGTGTGTCCCACGCTTCGGCCACGGCGGCGCGCGGCAGAGACATCCCGGGCGCGGCGGCGACGATGCCGTCGAACTCCTGCGGATAACGCTGCGCCAATGCCATACCCTCGTTACCGCCTTTGGAGCATCCGAGGAAGTAGGAGTATTGCAACCTGGCCGGATAGAACTTGCCGATCACGGCCTTGGCGGCATCGGCCACAATGGGCAGCGAGTCATGGCCGTAGTTGGCCCGGGCCTGCTCGTCGAAACCAAACACGAGCGTTCCGCCGCGCTTCGGATCGTTGTTGAGTGTGTTGTCGTGGCCGCTGTCCTGGCTGACGACCGCGAATCCCTGCAACAGCGCGGGCGGCGCGGCCGGGGAGTACAGGCCCAAGGCATCGCCGAGATTCCCGTTACTGCCACCGCCGCCCTGAAAGAGAAACCGGCCGTTCCAGTTGAAGGGCAGCCTGAGATGGAACCGTATGGCATAGTGCTGCCCATCGGCGGCCACCCGTTCCTGGGCGATACCCTGGATCTCACAATGATCCGGCACCTCGATCGTCCGCGGCGGCAGCCCCGGCACCGGTACGGGGACCGACACGGGGCCTTTCAGGACCACGCTCGCCGCGGTCAGGTGCGTCGAGCTGTCACGGAAAACTCCGGCAGTCGACTTCGTGAGTTCCGTGCAGCGCTGCGCCCAAGCGGGTTGGTCGGCCACTGAGAGTTGGTCTGCCCCGGCGCCGATGAGGAAGGTGACCGCAAGAACAGGTCTCAAACTAGAATCGCGTGCCAAGGCGCACCCCATACTGCCGTGGAGCTCCAAAGAACTCGTTGTTGCCGAACTGGCCCGAAACATAGGTCTTGTTGGCGAGGTTGGTCCCGTACCCCTCGACGTAGCTGTCGTGAGGCAGTTGCAAGGTCAACAGTGCCGACAGCAGGCCGCGGGAGGGCAGGTAATCCGTGACCGGGGAATACGACAGACTGGCCCACTGCGAGCCGACATAGGCGTAGTTGATCCGCGGGGTGAGCGATACCTTGCCGGTCAGGTCGAAGCGATAGTCGAGCCCGGCATTGAAGGTCCATTTGGGTGAGTAGAGGTTCGCTCCACCGGTGTCGGTCTGCAGATCGGGTCCATAGTTGAAACACACCGGCGGGTTGGAGGCAACGCCGCTCGGGCATTGCGGTCCGAGGGTTCCCGGCGGCAGCAGGTGCGTGTTGACGAAAGCGCCCGTGAAGCCGAGTGAGGAGTCCACGAACGCAACGCCGGCATCCGCGCCCCAACCGTCCAGGTGCCCCTGGATCTGTGCCTCGAGCCCTTTGATGGTGGCGCTCGGCAGATTGCGCACCCCGTTCTGGCCGGTGGTGAGATCGGTGAGGCCGAACTGGAAGTTGTCGTACCGATTGAAGAAGACGCCCAACTGGGTGCGCACGTGGCCATCCAACAGTGTCGCCTTCCAGCCGCTTTCGTAGTCCCAGACCGTTTCCGGATCGAATTGCGAGGTGGAGGAATTGAAGCCTCCCGGCTTGTAGCCTCGAGCGACGAAGGCGTACAGCAGATTGTGATCGTCGAGGGTGTAATTGAGAGCCACCTTGCCGGTTGGCCGATTGTCGCTGTGCGAGCCCGACAGGTTCGCGACCCGCAGTCCGGTGGGAGGGAAACCCGGAATGCCATCGCCGATGATCACTGCGCCAACGCCGCTCACTTTGAACGTCGAGTAGCGCAGGCCGGTCTGCAGCTCCAGGCGGCTCGTCAACTTGAAGTTGATCTGCCCGAACCATCCGGTCGTGGTCTTGTCCTGCGGGTTGGTGATCTCGGTCGGAAACCCGTTCGACTGATTGTGGAGATTGACGTCGATCTTGTTGTGTTGCCAGTAGGCGCCGAGGATCCAGTTATAGCGGCCATCGGTCGGGGAGATCACGTTGATCTCTTCCGTCCACTCGCGCTCGCGGACGTGCTGAGCTTCGGTCTGCTGTGGATTGGCGAGCGAGCCTTGCGAGGTGGCATCGGTGTCGTACAGGTTGTCGATGTTCTTGTCCTGATAGCCGCTGAGTGAGCGCAGAGCAACCTGGTTCGGCAGCGTGTAGCGCAACTCCACCTCGCTGAGCAGGTTGCGCTCGTGGTTCTCTTCCGGACTGTCGTACTGCAGGTCGAAAGCGCCGCTGGGCGCATAGGGAGCGTATTGCGTACCGGGAATCGGGCGATAAGCATAGCCCCCGGTATTGCGGTCGGTGTAATCGACTTTGCCCAGGGCCTCGAAGTCACCCGGCTTCCACAGAACGCTCAGGCGGCCGGAGCGCTCCTGCAGTCCTCCTGCATCGGTACGCACCGGGCCGAGGCTTCGATAGAAGCTCTCCCGGGAGGCGTAATCGCCGGCCAGGCGCGCCGCGAATGTCTCCCCGACAGGCAGATTGATTGCGCCTTGCGCGTTGGCCTCACCGTAGTTACCGGCCCCGATCTCGCCATACCCCTCGAAGCTGTCCAACACGGGGTTGTGAGTCGTGATGAAGATCGCGCCGCCGGTGGAGTTCGATCCGACCAGCGTCCCCTGGGGCCCGCGGAGTACTTCCACGTTGGCAATGTCATAGAAGCGGTTCGTCGACACGATAGGAGGTTGGAACAGACCGTCCACGTACGTTGCCACACCGTTGGCAACGGCCGGCGATCCGCTGGCCAATCCGATGCCGCGGATGTTGACCGACTGCGTGAGTCCCGCATCGGTGATCGACAGCGCCGGAGAGGCGAACTGCAGATCCGAAAGTCGCACGACACCCTTGCCCTCCAGTTGGTCCCCGGCAAGCGCTGTAGCCGCGATCGGCACGTCCTGAAGCTTCTCCGAGCGCCGTTGCGAGGTAATCACGACCTCCTGCAGCGTGTCCACGCTGGATGTTGTTGGTGTGGGTTGATCGGCGGTCTGTGCGGTCGCAGTGGCGGCCGACCACCCGCAGACGGCGAGACTGGTGGATAGCGCAATTCTCTTGACGAACAAGCGAGCCCCCTTCTTTTCGACGAGCGAGAATTCTACGGTCCCATCCTACTGCGGCGACCCAAAGGCTTTTTGTCCGGTAGTGAAGCCGGTGAGCGTGTTTTTGACTGAAAGGGAAATACACCGAGTGCAGATGCACATAGTTAGCGCTATTACGACCGTGCGCTCGCACATTTCTGATGTTGCTCTTGCTCGTTGTCGGAGTACCCGGTCTGCCGGGTTGTGGGGGAGGGCCTCCACGGCCGACAAGGGCTCTGTCGACATTCGGTCTGGATTTCACCGGCTACAGGCGGTCGTGTCATACGGCTTGCCGAGCTTCGGTTATGGCACTCCTGCGGGCAATCCTCAGGCGGACGGTGGAGTGTTGATCGGGGAGCTCGCTCCGGATGAGCTCCTGGTGACGGGGTACCACGCTCGTTTGGCTTTGGAGCTTGCGGCTCCCAAGGATGGTGAGAAGACGCAGCTCGTGCGCGTGGAGGAGGGGTTCTACCGGGATGGCGCGTGGCATTTTGTGCGGGTCTGGAATGGTGACCAGACCGACTATGGCTTGAATTTCACGTCCGGCACGCAGGTGTTGCACGTCAGGCTGGCAACTTACTAGTTGTTGAACAGATCCCGATCCCCATCCGCCCCGTAAGAGGGCATCCGGGGAGGTGGCGCACCGTTTTGTCGTCCACGACCGCGTATCTGACATAAGTGATGCCGATGTAACCAAACACCAACACCGGGAACACACTGGAGAGGCAACTCCAATCCAACAGGATGGAAACCTCGTGCGGTAACCGTTCAACGTGGTTACCGCCCTTGTTGCAAAGCGCCAACCACGTCACGAAATGCACAAATCGCCCCCCTGTCATGCACTTTCTGACATTCCAGACAGACCAACGTCCTGGCTATAGTCAGTGCGCCTCCTCGACAGGAACTTCCATTGATCATGAACTCCCGGCGTTTTGGGCCGTTATGTCACGGCCTCGTCATCTTGTGCGCGCTTCTCCTGGCAGCCTGCGGTGGAGGGGCGTCGGACAACAACGTAGTTGGAGGCGGCTCGTCCTCCAGCGCTGGAGGCGGAAGCTCCTCCGTCGGTGGTCCGACGGCCTTGACGGTCACGGCCGGCGACAAGGAGACCTCGCTAAGCTGGGGCGCCGTTGCCGGAGCGACCGCCTACAACGTGTACCGGTCCACGACCCCGGGCGTACAGGGCACGAAGATCGGGACCAGCTCGACCACGTCCTACGTGGACGCCACCGCTGCAAACGGCACGACCTACTACTACGAGGTCACCGCGGACAACGCAGCGGGAGAAGGGCCGGCTTCCACGCAGTCGCCTGGCGTCACGCCGACCGTTCCAACCGCTGCGCCGGCGGCTCCGACAGGCCTGAGCGCCGTCGCGGGCAACGCGCTGGTCACGCTCACCTGGACGGCAGCGCCCTCGGCAACCTCGTACAGCATCTATCGATCGACCAGCCAAGGCTCGCAGGGCGCCTTGCTCGGGTCGACCTCGACGACGAGCTACAGCGACACCACGGTCGTCAATGGCACGACCTACTACTACGTCGTCACGGCATCCAACAGCGCGGGGCAGGGGCCGGCGTCGACCCAGTCGGCCGGCGCGACGCCGCAGGTGCCGGCGACCCGCCCCGCCGCGCCCACCGGCCTCAATGCCACGGCCGGCAATGCCCGGGTCACCTTGACGTGGACGGCTGCGGCGACGGCGACCTCGTACAACATCTACCGCTCCACGACGCCGGGCGTGCAGGGCGCGAAGATCGGCTCGAGCCCGAGCGTCGGCTATGTCGATTCGACGAGCGCCAACGGCACCGCCTACTACTATGAAGTCACGGCGGTCAACGCCGCCGGAGAAGGGGCGCCGTCCACGCAGTCGTCGGGCGCGACGCCGGCGGTGCCGTCCGTCGTGCCCGCGGCCCCCGCGAGCGTGAACGCCGTTGACGGCGCGTCGCAGGTGACGATCTCCTGGACCGCGGTGTCCGGCGCCACGTCCTACAAGGTCTACCGGTCGACCACGCAGGGGGCGCGTGGGACGCTGATCGGCTCGACCTCGACCACCAGCCTCTCCGACAGCACGGTCGTCGGCGGCACAACCTACTACTTCGTGGTGACGGCCACCAACGCTGCCGGCGAGGGAGCCGCATCGGCCGCCGCGTCCGTGACCCATGGCAACTCATGGTCCAACGTGAAGTACGGCGGTGGCGGCTACGTGACCGGCCTCGTCTTTCATCCGACCACGAAGGACTTACTGTACTCGCGGACCGACGTCGGCGGTGCCTACCGCTGGGACGCGTCCACGTCGTCCTGGATCCCGATCACCGACGGTTTGAGCGCCGCCGACAGCTTCTGGCACGGCGTCGAGAGCATCGCGCTCGATCCGAACAACGACCAGATCGTCTACATGGTCACCGGCATGTACAACTCGGCCGACGCGACCGCGCGGCTGTACATCTCCGGCGACCGCGGCAGAAGCTGGACATCAGTCGACCTGCCGTTCTCGGCGGGCTCGAACAACAACGGCCGGGGCATGGGCGAGCGCCTGATGGTCGATCCCAACAAGCCGTCGATCCTGTTCTTCGGCTCGCGCACCGCCGGCCTGTGGAAGAGCGCGGACTCGGGTCGCACCTGGTCGCAGGTGACGTCGCTGTCGTCCACGAAGCTGACCGCGGACCAGATCAACACCCTGGGCGGCAGTGCCATGGGCGTCGAGCTGGTGGTGTACGACACGTCCACCAAGGGCACGGGCACGGCGACCGCCACGATCTACGCGGCCATCGCACCCGACTATGTGAACCTGGCAGGTTTGAGTTCGAACCTGTACAAATCCGCCGACGCTGGCGCCTCATGGACCCCGGTGACCACCCCGGTGTCGGGCTATCACATTCCACACATGGTGCGCGCCGCCGACGGCCTGTTCTACGTGCCGTTCACCAAGGGCGCGGGCCCGGGTGACGGCGGCCCCGCTCGTCTGTACAAGTTCGACGGCAGCACCTGGACGCTGCTCGACAGCACCAACTCGGCGGGCTACGGCGGCGTGGCGGTGTTCGGCACGGGCGCCACCACCCGCATCGCGCTGGGCGTGAGCGGCACCTGGGGCAACTACAGCGGGCAGCAGATCATCCAGCTTTCCGACGACGACGGCGCGACGTGGCGCGAGATCGAAGGCGGGATGCCGGGCCAGACCGCTTCGGGCTGGGTCGACGACGTCGTGATCGATCCATCCAACCGCGATCACATCATGCACGTGCACGGCGGCGGCATCGTCGAGACCCGCAGCGCCTCGTCGGCGACGCCCACGTGGAACTTCGCGGTCAATGGCCTGGAGGAGACCTGCACGCTCGCCCTCAACACCCCGCCGGCCGGTGCCTCCTACACCCTGCTCACCGGCTCGGGCGACGTGGGCACCTGGATCTACACCGACCTCACCAAGGCGCCGACGCTCAACCCCTACAAGCAATGGAGCAGCGGCAATTCCATCGACACCGCGTGGTCCGATTCGACCTACATCGTGGCGTCCAACGTCATCAATTCGTCCGGCACGGGCACCGGCTACTGGTCCGGCGACGGCGGCAACAGTTGGACGAGCTTCGCCGCGCTGCCGGCCGGCGTCGCCGCCAACACCGCCGGGGCGACGAACATCGTGGCCACCGCCCGCAACAAGCTGGTCTGGGCACCGGCCGATTCGGTGCCGTCCTACAGCACCGACAACGGCGCCACGTGGACCGCGACGAACCTGCCCGCCCTCAGCGTCATCTCCGGCGTGCCGCGCAGCTACCGGCTCGTGGCCGACCGCCAGAACCCGAACAAGGTCTATGCCTACGATTCGGGCGGCGCATGGTGGGGCACCGCGGGCAAGGTGTACGTCTCCACCGACGGCGGCCACACGTTCGCGTTGAGCCAGGGTTCGGTGGCGCTCAACTTGCGTGCCAATCCCTTTAACGTCACGTCGATGGCGGTGAACCCCAACATCGAGGGCGACCTCTGGCTCGCGGATGGCAACACCATCTACCACTCGGTGGATTCGGGTGCGAACTGGACTACGCTCAACAACTTCGCGTCGGTCTGGGGGACGCGGCAAACCTGGCAGTGGCCCGTTGTTCAAGGTGCCAGCAATGTCGCGCTGGGCAAGGCCAAGGCAGGTGCGACGTATTCGGCCGCGGTCTACGTGATGGGCACGATCAACGGCGTGTGGGGTGTCTATCGCTCTGACGACGGCGGCGCGACCTGGACACGCTTCAACGACGACGCCCACCAGTTCGGCGGCCCGAACGTCATGGCAGCGGATCAGACCCTTTATGGCCGCATTTATCTGGGCGGTAGCTGCCGGGGCGTGCTGTACAGCAACTAGATGTGATTTGTGGGATCGCCTCGAAGCGAAGCTACGTTGTGGGCGCAGTGTAGGAATACATTGTCGGGCGAGCATCGGGCGCGCGGGTCGCCCTTTCCGAGCCATGCCGGCTAGGCCATCAGGATCTGTCGGGCTTCGATGATCCGGTAGAAATAGCCGCGACATCGGCGTGCCGCGAGCATAGATACTCGAACGCGCGGCCGATCCACGCGTAGTACGCGCCGCTGCGGGAAATCTCACCAAACAGGCTCACCTGGCTGCCTCCGGCCATGGCTCGCAGATTGGGCTCGATGAAGGCGAAGTAGAAGCGCAGGTAGGCGTCGTTGAGGAAATACTTGGCGCGATACTATTTCAGTCAATCTGGTATACTTCTGTATAGTAACTCATCTACACGTGGTGATTTCAATGCCTTTGAACATCCGGAGCAAGGAAACCGAGGACCTGGCAAGCGCTCTGGCGAAGCTTACCGGAGAGACCAAAACGGAGGCGGTCACCCAAGCGCTTCGCGAGCGAATCCAGCGTGTACGCCGAGCCCGTGCCAAACGACGGCTGGCTGATGAGCTCGATGAGATTGCTCTGCATTGCTCCACGCTGCCGGTACTCGACCGACGTGGCGCGGACGAGATCATGGACTACGATGAAAACGGACTTCCGCGCTGATGGTACTCGACACCTCCGCCATCCTGGCGATCCTGCAGAATGAGCCGGAGCGACGAAAATTCAACGAGGCGATCGATGCGGCTGACAGTCGCTGTCTGTCTACCGCCTCGTTCGTCGAGTGCTCAATGATTGTTGAGTCGCGCTACGGCGCAGACGGTGTTCGTGACCTCGACCTCCTCATCGCGAAGGCGCAAGTCTCGCTGATCAGTGTTGATGAGGAACAGGCTGATCTTGCCCGACGGGCTTTTCGGAAGTTCGGCAAAGGACGCCATCCCGCTGGCCTCAACTTTGGAGACTGCTTTTCCTACGCCTTGTCAAAGGCGGTGCAGGAGCCTCTCTTGTTCAAGGGAAATGACTTTTCACTAACGGATGTCGATTGCCATCCTGACAGCAGTGGTGGATGAGGCGTGGTGATACTTGCGTCTCGGTAGCTCACTGTTGTTGAAGGGCGCCGCGCTGCCTGTGGAACCGGCCTGCCGCGCGTCCTGGTCAACGCCGGTGAAGGGCGATTCGCGTCCAATCACTTCGGCGATCCGCAGGCATCGGCGCGAGTGATAGTTGGGATTGCTCAAAAAGAGTGGACGGCCACATTGTCTGCCGCTTAAGTTGGGGATCGTTCAGTCGGGGCGATCCATGAAACTCGCGACACTTTCCGAAGGCGGACGGGATGGAACACTGCTCGTCGTCTCGCGCGATCTGAAACGGGCGGTGCGCGCCACCGGCATCGCGCCAACACTACTGGCCGCGCTGGAATCGTGGGGCACCACCGCGCCCCAGCTCGAAAAGCTCTCAGACGCCCTGAACGGGGGAGTCGAGCGGGGAGCCTTCGACCTGGATGCCCGACAACTCGCCGCGCCCCTGCCACGGACCTGGCAGTGGCTCGACGCCTCCGCCTTCCACAGCCATGGCGATCTGATGCAGAAGGTGTTCAAGCTCGCGCCGATTGACGGCCGCGATACCCGCCCGCTCATGTACCAGGGCGGCTCGGATGACCTCCTGGGACCTTGCGCCGACCTGCCGTTTCCCTCCGAGAGCGACGGGATCGACTTTGAAGCTGAAGTGGCCGTGATCATCGACCGCGTGCCTCTGGGCACAGCGGCGGCGCAAGCGCTAGCGCACATCAAGCTCATTCTGTTGGCGAACGATGCCAGCCTGCGGGCGCTGGCGCCGGTTGAAATGAAGACCGGGTTCGGTTGGATCCAAGCCAAACCTTCCACCAGCTTCAGCCCGATTGCCGCCACCCCCGATGAGTTGGGGCCGGCGTGGAGCAACGGACGTGTTTGCCTCCCGGTGCAGGTTCACTGGAACGGGAAAGAGTTTGGCCATCCGGACGCCTCCGCCATGGCCTTCGGATTCCACCAGTTGGTGGCTCACGCGGCGTACTCCCGGAACCTGAGCGCCGGAACCATCATCGGCTCCGGGACGATATCAAACGAGAGTTATCGCACGGTCGGCTCGGCCTGCATCGCCGAGCGACGCGGCATTGAGTTGGTTGATACGGGAGCGGCCAACACCGGGTACATGAGATTCGGCGATCGGGTTCGGATCGAGATGTTCGACCGTCACGGCGCCAGCGTGTTCGGGGCCATCGATCAGAAGATCGTCAAGGCAAGTTGAGAGCCGCGCCCAGCGGCCCTCTGCGGAGGTATCTGCCCCATGACCCTGCATTTTTGTGGTCCCACGCCCGCGGCCCCAGGCGCTTGCGCAAGACCTGAGACCCGAAACAGCCATCGAACCATCGACTTCCATTGTCATGTGTTGACACTCGCCGCCGAGCGGCTCGTTGCCGATTGCCCACAGAAGAAAAAGGAGCCCGAGCTCCAGTTACAGGCCATGGGCGAGGCCTCGGTAGCGCACAACAATTCTGTGATGCTGCCGCAGGCATTTCCCAAGCTGACACGCATCGAGGCCCGGTTGGCCGACATGGATACCATGGGCGTGGATCTGCAAGTGCTCAGTCCCTCGCCCAACCAATACTACTACTGGACCGAGCCCGATCTGGCCCGCGAGGTGGTGCGGGTCCAGAACGAGCACATTGCCGAGATCTGTGCCCAGCACCCGAAGCGGTTCGTGGGCCTGGGCACGATAGCGCTCCAGTACACCGATCTTGCGGTCGAGCAGCTCGAGCACGCGGTGCGCAATCTCGGCCTGAAAGGAGTTGAGATCTCGAGCTCCGTCAATGCAGAGGAGCTGGATGCGCCCCGCTTGCTGCCATTCTGGAACAAGGCCGAAGCCCTCGGAGCCGTGGTATTCATACATCCCTTCGGCACCACCCTGGGCGCCCGCGTGAATACTCACTATCTCAACAATATCATCGGGCAGCCGCTCGAAACCACCATCGCGCTCTCACACCTGATTTTCGGCGGCGTTCTCGATCGCCACCCGAAGCTCAAAATTGTAGCGGCCCATGGCGGCGGCTATTTGCCCAGCTACTGTGGCCGCAGTAATCAGGGTCATCGGGTACGACCCGAGGCACAGGCCGGCGCCCGGCGCGAGCCCATCGAGTATTTGCGCAGAATGTGGTTTGACACGCTGGTGTACGAGCCCCAGGCGCTCGCTCACCTGGTCAATGTCGTGGGCGCTTCACAGTTGGTGGTGGGCAGTGATTACCCATTCGACATGGGCACTACGATCCTCACGCGCTGTTGAGCGCAACAGCCAGCTTGAGCGAGTCGCAGATCGCCGCCATTCTGGGCGGCAATGCCAGCGCGCTGCTGGGTGTTTGAGAGTTTGATACCGCTAGATTCTGAAGATCCGCTCGGCGTTGCCGTGATACAGCTTGGCACGGTCAGTCTCCGACAGCGGTGCCGAGTCCAGGAAGTGAACGGCCTCGGGCGTTTCCTGATACGGATAGTCCACGGCGAACATGATGTTATCGGGACCTACGACCTGCAGGCAGAACTCCAATACCGGGTTCCAGTTCATGCCACTGGTGGTGATCATGAAGTTGGATTTGAAGTACTCACTGGGTGCCTTGGCGAGCTGCGGCCGCCAGTTGAAGCGAGCGGCGCCGCGATGCATGTAATCCACGCGGTAGAGCCAATAAGGAATGCCCTCGCCCATGTGGCCCAACACGATTTTCAGATCGGGATAACGGTCGAACACACCGCTCATGATCAGCCGCAGTGCATGCAGGCCGGCCTCGGCCTGGTAGCCCCAGATCGCATGCTCCAGTGAGTAGGGCTCAAACGGCGCCAACATCAGCCGCTGACTGCGGCCATTGAACCGTCACCTGCTCCAGCAGAGGAGCGAAGCTGCGATTGCGCCAGAGGGTGAAATCGATATTGCCGCTGGGGTGAATCCACGCCGTCGATGGATCGGGTTTGAGGTATCAAGCCGGCGTTGTTGAAACGCAACGCGGCGTATCGGTTCGCTCAATACCGCCCATCCATTGAAACCATTTTTCAGGCTGCGGGCACGCTGGTTACCTTCCGTACCCTGACATTGCAGGCTGGTCGGCAAGCCTGAGGGGGGAATGGTGCGCAGTGATCTGATTCGCAAGGCGGTGTATTTAATTCTGACAGGCTCACCAGGCTGGGTGGCCGCCCAGGCGCAACCGGAGCCCCCGGGTGCGCCCGCTCTGGAGGAGATCACGGTCACCGCCCAGCGCCGCGAGGAGAGTCTGCAACGAGCTGCTCTTGCGGTCACTGCCGTGTCGGCCGAGCAACTCGAGTCTCAGGGCGTGACACGCGTTCAGGACCTCAGAGCGTTTGTGCCGGCAGTGCAACTTCCGACAGCCGCCGGTCCCTTCTCGCTGTTTTACCTGCGAGGCGTGGGAAACTTCAACGGGAATTCGCTTTCTGACGCTGCTGTTGCGTTGAATCTGGATGGCGTCTACATCGCGCGTCCCTCCAGCACCGGCGGGCTGTTCTATGACCTGGAGCGTGTCGAGGTTCTCAAGGGCCCGCAGGGCACCCTGTACGGCCGCAATGCAACTGCCGGTGCGATCAACCTGATCACCCGCAAGCCCGGCAGCGAATTCGGTGGTGACGCGCAGCTCGATTTCGGCAATTACGGGCTGCGCAAATTGGACGGCGCGCTGAATGCGCCGCTGAGTAATACGGTCGCGGCCCGTCTGGCGGTCCAGTCCATCGATCACGATGGTTACCTGTCGGATGGAACGGATGATGACAAGAGCCGCGCCGCGCGCCTGCAGGTCAGTTTCCGGCCCAATGATGCGCTCTCTGTGCTGACCAGCGCCGACTACTATCATCAGGGCGGGAAGGGCGTCGGTTCCTCTTTGCTGACTCCGGCTGGTTTCGTCAACGGCGATCCTCGAATCGGAATGAATGATCCGCGCGCGACCGCGGTATTCGCCCGTACTCTGGTATTCCCCGCGGCCGAGTTTCTCGGCGCTCCCCTGCAGAATCTGCTGGTCGCGCCGGGGCCAGCCGCCGTGCACCAGGACAACAACTACTGGGGGCTCAGCGCCACGGCCAATTGGACCACCAGCGCGGGTACGCTGACGGTCATTCCGGCTTATCGACACTCGAAGCTCGATTTTGTGAATGACGAGCCGAGTTTTCTGCTCAACCAGCAGGAAACGGACCAACAGACATCACTCGAGGCGCGCTTCGCCTCGCCGGAGGAGCGGCGGTGGAGTTATCTTGTCGGAGCCTATTACCTCGATGAGAGCAGCGCCGCGCATGCCATCTTCGACCAGCAGGTCAACGCAGCCGTGGACCAGATGAATCCAAACACGAAGAGCTATGCCTCCTTTGGGCGGCTGCGCTTCTCGGTCACGGATACCTTGCGTCTGACCGGCGGCATACGCTACACGCGCGATGACAAGTTCCTGACGGGCTCCTTCGTGGGCAGCCAGGTTCTGTGTCCTGCATTTCTCGGCTGGATCAACACGCCACCTGCATTCCGACCACCGGCGCCGCCATTGTGCATCGGCGGCAACGGGGCCATTACGGTTCCCAGCGGGCCGCCCATCGACTTTACGGGCTCCAACAGTAAGAGTCACAGTTGGAGCGAGACCACGTGGCGGGCGGGTGTGGAGTGGGACGTGCGGCCGCAATCCCTCGTGTATGCCAGTGTAGAGACCGGCTTCAAAGCGGGAGGTTATTTCTTCACGGATGACAACCCGATTTACAATCCGGAGAAGCTGACGGCCTACACCGTTGGCAGCAAGAACCGGTTCCTGGCGAATCGTCTCCAGGTCAATGCGGAGGCTTTCTACTGGCAATATCGCGATCAGCAGATTTCCCACACGATCAGGGATAGCGTGGGGACCGTGATCTTCGCGACGGAGAATGTCGGCAGGGCGACCATGAAGGGTCTCGAGGCGGAGACTCAGCTCCTCGTCACCGATACGACACTGATCTCCGCGGACCTGGAGTATCTGGACGCCGTGTACCAGAACTTCGCTTATAACCTTCCGAACTTCGGCGCGCCTCCCACGACCGCATGTCCCTACGTGCCGAACGGAGCCACGCTATGGCGCGTCAACTGTAGCGGCTTTGGACCACCCCAGTCGCCGCGTTGGGCGGGCAATATCGGGATTCAGCAGACGATACACCTGGGCCATGATCACTCGCTGATCGTGGAGGGACGTACGCGGTATCAGTCAGAAACGCTCACCGGGCTCGAGTTTCTGCCGCAGGAGGTTCAGCAGCGCTATTGGATGAGCAGTGCGCTCCTGACCTATCAGGGTGCCGGGGAACGCTGGAGCGTCACGGGCTATATCAACAACATCGAGAATCGCAATGTGATGAACCTGACCTCGGTACACCCGATTGCAGGCAGTGCGATCATTGGCGCGGCCATCGATCCCCCGCGTACCTATGGAGCGCGTTTGGCGGTGAAATTCTAGCCGCCGTGCTCGTGCCGGCTCCGGGAGCAACATGACTTTCAAACTGGGTACCTTCTCGACCGCGGGATGCAGGCCGTTTCCGGGTCTCGTGAGCGGTGACCGCGTCAATCCGCTGCCCTTCGGGAGCATGCTGGAGTTGCTGGAAGAGTGGAGCACCAACATGCAGAAGCTGCAGGACATCGCCCTCGGGTCATGGCAGCATGCGGCGGCGATCGATCAGCTGCGCGTGCATGCTCCCATCCCGGAGCCTCGCACCCTCTATTGCTCCGGCGCCAACTACAGGAAGCACGTCGTCGATCTCATCGTCGCGCATCAGGATCAGCCGGAAACCCACGGCATGACCCTGGAGCAAAAGCGCGCCTGGGGCATGAAGCTGATGGACGAGCGCGCTGCCAGTGGCACGCCTTTCATCTTCATCAAGCCGCAAAGCTCGGTCACCGGCCCCTTCGATCCAATCATCGTACCGCACGATGCAAAGAAGCCGGATTGGGAGCTGGAGCTTGCCGTCGTCATCGGCCGTCGTGCGCGCCGCGTCTCGAGAAACCAGGCGCTGGAGTACGTGGCAGGTTACACGGTGGTCAACGATGTCACGCTGCGAGAGAAGGTATTTCGCCGCAAGACGGACTCACCGGAGCTGGGCATGGACTTCGCGATGAGCAAGGGAGCGCCGAGCTTTCTGCCCATGGGTCCTTACCTGGTACCGGCCGCCTTCGCAGGCGACCCGCAGAAACTGCGCCTGACCCTGAAGCTCAACGGCAGAGTCATGCAGAACGAGGAGACCTCCGACATGATCTTCACGGTCGCCAGTTTGATCGAGTACCTGTCGGCCAGTGTCGAGCTGCGCCCTGGAGATGTCATCTGCACAGGCTCTCCCGCCGGCAACGGCATGCATTACGGACGCTTCATTCAGGATGGGGATGTGCTCGAAGGCAGCATAACGGGTCCGGGGACGGACTTGGGCACCCAGCGCAATCCCTGCGTCCTGGAGTCATTCTGACGGAGTTGTAAACAGTATGAACATCATTGGACCTGACGAGCTCGTGTTCGGCGTTGATGACCTCGAAGCGTGCCAGCAGTATCTCATCGACTACGGTCTGAAGCCGGCTGCGACGCAGGGCCGGGGCGGGCGCTTCGAGGCGCTCGATGGCACCGCAATCGTGATTCGTCCGGCGGACGATCCGGACCTGCCTGCCGCAATCGGGCCCGCTCCCTCGTTGCGCGAAACGACGTATGGGGTTCGCGACGAGGCAACGCTCGAAGCCATTGCGGCGGAGTTGGGCAAGGATCGCGAGATCCGGCGCGGTCGCGATGGCTCGTTGACCTGTGTGGATAACATGGGTTTCGCTTTGAAGTTCCAGAAAACGGTGCGCCGTCCCTTCAGCGCCCCCGCTGATCTGACCAACGCACCCGGCTCGCCCGCGCAACGCCCCGTCAACGTGGTCGGCATCACACCGGATATGCCCGCCGTACCCAGGACTCTTTCGCATGTCGTGCTGTTTGTTCCGGACGTGGCCCTGGCGGAGGCTTTCTATGTGCGGCTCGGCTTCCGGGTGACCGATCGGTTCACCGGTACCGGGCCCTTTCTGCGTCCGGCCGGAACAGATGACCATCACACCCTGTTCCTCATCCAGACTCCGCCGTTCATGAAAGGCGTCGAGCACTTCACTTTCCACGTGGGCAGCGGGACCGAGGTGCTGTTGGCCGGCGCCCGCTTCGAGGCCAAGGGTTATCAGACATTCTGGGGGCCGGGCCGGCACCTGTTTGGCTCCAACTGGTTCTGGTATTTCAACAGCCCGTTCGGCTGTCATGTCGAGTACGACGCTGACATGGATCTGCACGATGATTCCTGGCGGGCGCGCGAGCTGCCGGCCTCCGCTGATACATCGCAGTTGTTTCTGTTCACGCGCCGGGAGAAGTGGTTTCCGAGTGGTGGCCCGCCGAAGGGGCCTTGAGCTTCAGTCATGACAAGTGAGGCCGCGGAAGTACTCCATGCAGTGCGCCTGTGCCGGCTCGAGGAGCTGCGGGTTGGCTCGGCGCGCGGCTTCGACCCCGGGGAGACCGGCCAGGATTCGATGTTCGTGCTGCGTCGGCTCGAGGGTGTGCGTGCCTATGTCAACAAATGCCCACACCAGGACTCGCGCCTCGAGTTCCGCAAGGACCGGTTCCTGTCGGCGGACGGCACGCGGGTGATCTGTCACGGTCATGGAGCCCATTTTGATCCTGACACGGGCGTTTGCACTCATGGCGCGTGCCTGGGGCAGGCAATGGAGCCGATACCAACACGCATCGAGCACGGCTGGGTCTGGGTCGTGCCGCGCGGACTACAGGGGGACAGATGACCAAGTACCTTCGCAATACGTGGTACCAGGCGGGGTGGTCGGCGGAGCTCAAAGCCGGCGAGCTGTTGCATCGTCGCTTTCTCGAGGAGCCGGTGCTCCTGTTCCGCAAGACCGACGGCACGGCGGTGGCGATGCTCGATCGGTGTCCGCATCGCTTCGCTCCACTGCACATGGGGAAACATCTGGGCGATGCCGTTCAATGCCCCTATCATGGCCTGCAGTTCAGCGCTGACGGCCGGTGCATCGCCAATCCTCACGGACCGGTGCCTGGCGCCGCCCGCATAAAGACTTTCCCAGTCGCGGAGCGATACAGCGCGCTGTGGATCTGGATGGGGGATCCCGCCAAGGCCGACCCCGAGGCCATCGTGCCCTTCGAGTTCAACACGCCCGAGCATTGGCATGTGGGCACGGGCCACCTGCTCATCAATGCCCACTACGAGCTGGAGACGGACAACATTCTCGACCTGAGCCACATTGAATTTCTGCACCCCCTGTTTGCGAGTGAGGCGGTCCGGGCTGCCAAGGTGCAGTCCATACAGGACGGAGACACGGTATGGTGCAAGCGCTTCATCACGCGGGACTCACCTCCCGAGTTCCTCTACCGCAGCTTCAACATTCCTCCAGGCGAGTTGGTCGATCGCTGGCTCGATGTCCGCTGGAACGCGCCGGCGATGATGGTCCTGCACGCAGGCGGAGTGGTTAGCGGGAAGCCGCGCGAGAGCGGCCTGGAGGTGCGGCAAGCACACGTTTTCACTCCGGAGTCCGCACACACGACCCATTACTTTTACTCCATCAGCTTCCCACGCGCCCTGGGAGAGCAGGGGGCGCAGATGGCGCGCGAGTCCGTGGAGCTGCTCCGCGGTCCTTTCGAACAGGAGGATAAGCCCGTCGTCGAGGCTATTGCGCGCAACATGGGTGACACCTCATTCTGGGATGCGAAGCCGTTGTTGCTGCCGATCGACGGGGCGGCCGTGCTGGCCAGGCGGATTCTGGCGAAGAAGATCGAGGCCGAGCAGACAGCGGGTGCGGCAGTTGGTTGATAAGGGGGAGCAGATGTCAGTTGTCCGAAATGTGCTCGTGATCGGTGGAGGGTTCTCCGGCACCTCCGCGGCCATTCAGTTGCGTAAAGCCGGAATCGATGTGGACCTGGTCGAGATCGATCCCGGTTGGCGCTCTTACGGCGCGGGAATTACCCTCAATGCCGCGACTTTACGGGCATTGGGGGAGGTCGGCGTGCTGCCGGAAGTCATGACCCAGGGCGCCTGTTGCGATGGGGTGGAACTGTTTACGGCCGACGGACACAAAATCGGTGAGCTGCCTACCCCGCGACTCGCGGGCCCGGAGGTGCCCGGGGGTGGTGGAATCATGCGGCCGGTGCTTGCCAGGATCCTCTCCGAGGTGACCCGCCGCTCGGGTACAAAGGTTCGCCTGGGATGTCAGCCCACCTCCATCCATCAACAGCAGACATCGGTCGATGTCTCCTTCAGTGACGGCACTCGCGCGTCCTACGACCTGGTGGTCGCAGCAGATGGCGCGAGATCCGGCACGCGTGAAACATTCTTTCCCACAGCGCCGAAGCCTTTCTACACCGGACAAGGCGTGTGGCGGGCAGTCGTTCCTCGGCCCAGGGAAGTGCAGCGGCCCAGCTTTTACATGGCGCCGCGGCTCAAAGCGGGGGTGAACCCTGTTTCCCAGAGCTCGATGTACCTGTTCCTGACGGAGGATCGTCCCACCAACGCCCATGTGAAGGACGAGGAGCTGCTGCCGCAACTCCAGGCGTTGTTGGATCAATTCACGGCTCCAATGCCCTCGTATGTCCGTTCGGTTCTGAATGCCGGGTCGCAGATCGTCTTCCGTCCGCTCGATGCGCTGTTGTTGCCCTCGCCCTGGTATGTCGGACGGATGGTGTTGATTGGAGATGCCGCGCATGCCTCGACGCCGCACCTGGCGGCAGGCGCCGGCATGGGAATCGAGGACGCGGTGGTGCTGGCACAGGAATTGAAGAGCGCGCCCTCGCTCGAGAAGGCTTTGGACAGTTTCCAGCAGCGGCGCTGGCCCCGGTGTCGGCTGGTCGTCGAGAACTCGGTGCGGCTCGGGCAGATCGAGCAGACGGGGGGATCCAAGGAGGAGCATGCCAACATCATGCGTGAGAGCATGATAGCGATGGCCGCCCCTTTCTAACCGTGCAAGCACGACGAAATGAAACATCAACCGCTCGCCGCAATTCTCCTCGGTCTGGCTTCATGTACCTGAAGAACACCTGGTATGTAGCGGGATTTGCAGACGAGCTCGGGGCTGAACGGCCGTTGGCTCGCACATTGTTGGATCAGCCAATTCTGTTCTCTCGCGGGCCAGGAGATGAGGTCGCGGCGCAAGCACATGCCGCCGCCGAACGTCACGGCCTGCTCTGGTGGTGGGGTGGGGATGCGGCACTGGCTGACCCGACCCTGATTCCGGATTACAGCCTGTTCCAGCAGGCTCATCCCCATGGCTCCTTCCGGGGCTATCTGCCGACCCAGTGTCACTATGAGCTACTGGTTGACAACATCCTCGACCTGACGCACGCCGACTATCTGCACGCCGGCAGCCTCGGAAACGGCTCACTCACACGCGCGAAGGCACGCGTAACAGACCTTTCCGACCGCAGTCTCAGGGTTGCGTGGCTCTCGAGCGGAGAACCGGCGCCTCCGGCGTTCGACGCGCATCTGCGCCGCCACGGGGAGCCTACCGAGCAATGGACCGAAGTCACGTGGACAGCTCCGGGTAACCTGTTGCTGCGTGTCGGGGCCACCTTGCAAGGCGAGAGCCGGTCACAGGGCGTGGACGCATGGACGTTGCACCTGGCGACTCCGGAGACCGAATCGATCACCCATTACTGGTTCTGGAGCATGCGTGGGTTTGCCATGAGCCCGGAGGTGAATGCGCAGATCCAGGCGTTCGTCACTTACGCATTTGCACAGCAGGATAAGCCCATGTTGGAGGCTCAATACCGCAACATGAATGGCGGCGAGTTCTGGTCGATGAAACCGCTGCTCCTGGCCAGTGATGCGGCCGCCGTACTCGCGCGGCGCAAGTTGATGAGCCTGATCAATGCCGAATAGAGCGGCCGGCGCTGGCATGATGGACTGAAACCGGTGGAGAATGGCAGCTTAGAAACCATTCCGGCGTGGCTTTTCGCGATGCATTTTCACAAGCTCGACCTCAATCTGCTGGTTGCCCTGGACACTCTGCTCGAGGAGCGCAGTGTCTCGCGGGCGGCTGCCCGGCAGAACCTGAGCCAGTCCGCGATGAGCAGCGCGCTGAGCCGGCTGCGGGAGTTCTTTGGCGACGAATTGCTGGTCCCGGTCGGCAGACGGATGGAGCCCACCGCGCTTGCATTGAGTCTCGCGCCGCAGGTGCGCAACATACTCCAACAGGTCCGTGTCACGATCGAGACGCGCCCGACATTCCATCCGGCGACCGCGCAACGGCGCTTCCGCATCATGACCTCGGACTTCCTCATCGAGGTTCTGCTGGCGGACGTCGTCCGGCAGCTCGCCACGACCGCTCCGGGCATACAGCTCGAGATCATTCAGTCGGGCGAGGCGGGCCTGGCCGCTTTTCTGCGCGGGGACCTCGATTTCATCATCGCTCCGGATCGCAACCTCCTGGAGGAACACCCTCGCACCCTGTTGTTCGAGGAGACCTTCAATTGTGTGGTCTGGGCGGGTAACGATTCCGTTTCGGATCCACTCACGATTCAACAGTACGTGGCCATGAGCCATGTGATCGTGCAGTTCGGCCACGGTCAACTGTCAATACTCGAGCAGTGGTTCAAGGAGCAGGCGGATAAAGGTCAGGGCATCGAGCGTCGTATCGACATCATTGCTCCCAACTTCGGCGTAGTGCCGCACCTGATAGTGGGCACACAGCGAGTGGCGACGATGCATTCGCGACACGCGCGGTTGTATCAGCGGCTTCTGCCGTTACGTGTCGTGGAGCCGCCGGCCGGCTTCCCGACCATGCGGGAGATGGTCCAATGGCACCGTCACCTTGACACCGATCCGGCGCTACGGTGGTTCGTTGCGCTACTCACGAGCTTTGCGGAATCCAGTACGCTCGTTGTCGAGAAGGAGATGTGAGATATGGCAGGCGAGATTCGGCGGATTGTTACGGGTCACGATTCCGAGGGACGCGCGGTCATCCTGTCCGCGGGGGCGCCGGAGCGCGTGGTCGACCTGACCGACCACGGTCCGCGTTTCTACGAGATCTGGAATACGCGCGAGACTCCCGTGCGCATCGACCGGGACAGTGGCGAACCGCACGAAGACAAACTCACCCTGGCGCCACCCCGGAACGGTACGCGGATCCGGGTTCTGGACATTGCGCCGGAGACGCAGGAGATCCAGAACGTCGACGCCGAGCAAGCGCGCCGGCACTTCGAGATGGTTGGAGCGGGTGAGGCTTCTACCCGTAGTCAAGGCGCGCCACATCCCTACATGCACCGCACGGAAACCGTGGACTACGGGATCATACTGTCAGGTGAGATTTACCTCATTGTGGACAAGGGTGAGATTCTCTGTCGCCCCGGCGACATTGTCATACAGCGGGGCACCAACCATGCCTGGGCCAACCGCTCGAAGGAAGTTTGCCGGATCGCCTTCATCCTGATTGACGGAGTGTTTGAGGAGTCGCTGCGGCGCTGAGGGGGGGCAGGATGGGTCCGATCTTCGGCGCCATCAATCAACGCGTGGTGGAATACAAACAGTCGTGACGATACTGATTACAGGGGCGGATGGGTATATCGGTCGCGCCCTGGTCGCGCGACTGTTGCAGACCCGGACTGACCGCCTGGTCCTGCTCGACCGCCAGTTCGCGAATACCCAACCTCATCCGCGCCTGCGAATGCTTGCGGGAGATTTTGCCGACGCCAGTACACTGCGGCAGGCGATGGAGCAGCCCATCGACCTGGTCTTCCACCTCGCCAGCATTCCGGGCGGCCTGGCTGAGCGCGATGTCGAGCTCGGCGTACGCGTCAATCTCGAAGGCACGATTGAGTTGCTCGAGGCGGTGCGCCGTCAGGGCTCGGCGCCACGCTTTGTCTTTGCAAGCACGATTGGTGTGTTCGGAGTGCCCATGCCGGCGTTTGTGGATGAAACCACGGTGGCGGAGCCGACCCTGAGCTACGGCGCTCAGAAGCTGATGGGCGAGATTCTGGTGAAGGACTACAGTCGCCGCGGCTTCATCGACGGTATCGCACTGCGCTTGCCGGGGGTCGTGGCCCGTCCGCCGGAAGTCTCCGGGTTGTTGTCTGCATTCCTGAGCAATTTGTTGCGCGAGCTTGCGGCGGGACGCGCGTTTACATGTCCCGTCGGAGCTGACGGGAGGACCTGGCTCATGTCGCGCAGTTGTGTCGTGGACAACCTTCTGCACGCGGCGTCGCTGAGTAGCGCGCAGTTGAGTGCACAGCGTGTATGGCTCCTGCCGCTGCTGCATGCGTCAGTCGCAGAGGTCGTGGGCGCTATCGCACGTGTGTACGGCGAGCATGTGCCCGGGTTGGTTCGTTATGAGCCTAACGCAGCGCTGCAGGCGCAATTCGCCAACTTTCCACCGTTGTCGTGCCCGCGATCGGTGGCGGCGGGATTCACGAGCGACGGCTCGCTCGAAGTGCTGGCTCGGCGGGCGTTGGAATAATCCAATCCTGCGGCCCTGT
>Ga0207695_10000434_pt1 | contig 91902 bp, 73 predicted proteins | sample KBSC54metaG_FD_184354 | JGI IMG/M metagenome (GOLD analysis project Ga0207695, IMG submission 184354) | Corn rhizosphere microbial communities from Kellogg Biological Station, Michigan, USA - KBS C5-4 metaG (SPAdes) (version 2) | ecosystem: Host-associated > Plants > Roots > Rhizosphere > Soil... | reverse complement strand
CCTGCCGCTGGTCGTCGGTCCGCGCTATACCCCGCCGCACGCGCTGACCTCGCCCGCCGCCGTGGCCGACGCGAACGCCGTCACCGCGGCGCCGGTCATGAACCCCAAGGCCGGCATCGCGCTCAACCCGATCTCGATCACCGTACACCTCCAGCCCGGTTTCAAGGCGGCGAACGTGATCAGCCCCTATCACACGGTCATCGTCAGCGGCCGCGACGACGACCGCACGATCCGGCTGGCGGCGGGCACCGTGCCGGCGGACCGCGATTTCGAGCTGGACTGGCGTTCGGCGTCGGCCAACCCGACCCTCGGCCTGTTCCGCCAGCAGACGGCGGGCGGCGACTATGTGATGGCGACCATCACCCCGCCCGCCGACCTCTCCCAACTGCCCACGCCACCGCGCGAGATGGTGTTCGTGATCGACAATAGCGGATCGATGGGCGGCGCCTCGATGAACGAGGCCAAGGCCAGCCTGATCCACGCGCTCTCGACGCTGCGCCCGCAGGACCATTTCAACATCATCCGCTTCGACGACACGATGACGCAATTGTTCGATCACAGCGTCGCGGCGACGCCCGACCAGGTCGCGCTCGCCAGGCGCTTCGCCAACGGACTGGAAGCGGCGGGCGGCACCGAGATGCTGCCCGCGTTGAAGGCGGCGCTGCGGGACGCGGCGGCGAGCGGCGGCACCGACACGCTGCGGCAGGTGATCTTCCTGACCGACGGCGAGGTTTCCAACGAGCAGGAGATGCTGGCGGCCCTCGGCCAGGATGGCGGGACGTCCCACGTCTTCTTCGTCGGCATCGGCTCGGCGCCCAACGACTATCTGATGAGCCGCATGGCGAGCATCGGGCGCGGCACCTACACCCATGTCGGCACGCCCGACGAGGTCGCCGCGAAGATGATGCCGCTGCTCGACATCCTCGGCCATCCCGCCATGCAGGACCTCGCCGTGAAAGTGGAGGGCGGCACGCTCGACCTGACGCCGCGCATGCTGCCGGACATCTATGCCGGCCAGCCGCTGACATTGGTCGGCAGGACGGATCATCTCGCCGGCACCATCACCGTCAGCGGCACGATCGGCGGCCGGCATTGGGAGCGGACGGTCGACCTCACCAAGGCCGAGGACAGCCCCGCCGTCGCCAAGCTGTGGGCACGCCGCCGCATCGACGATATCGAGGCGGATCGCACGCTCGGCAAGATGGACGACACGGCGGCCGACGATGCCGTCACCGACATCGGCCTCTCCAATGGACTCGTCACCAGCCAGACCAGCCTCGTCGCGATCGACGAGACGCCGACGCGCCCTGCCGGCGAGGGCCTGACCCGCGAGGACCTGCCGATCAACCTGCCGGCCGGCTGGGATTTCGACACCTTGTTCGGCGGCGAAAGCGGCCAGGCGGCGCTGAGCAATGCCGACACGCTGGCCGCCCGCGCCGCCGAGCAGGCCAGCGCGCTCGACCTGCCGCAGACCGCGACAGGCTTCGTCGGCACAATCGCGCAGGGCCTCGCCTTGCTGTTCATCGGCCTCGGTGGGCTGGCTCTGCTGCGTCGTCGCGAGGAGCAAGCGTGATGGTCTATTTCCCTCACCTTCCGGGCCGCGTCTCACGACGCGGCCTCGGCACGCTCCTGCTGGCGGCGCTCTGCCTGATCGGCATCGCCCGGATCGCGGCGGGGGCCGTCGTGCCGGCCAAGGCGGTCGCCGCGCAGATCCTGCTGGAGCGCGCCTTCGATCGCAGCATCGCCCGCCACCAGCCGCAAAAGCCCTGGCCCTGGGCGGACATGGCGCCGGTCGCCCGCATCCGGGTGCCGCGGCTGGGTGTGGACCGCATCGTGCTCGGCACCGGATCGGGCCAGGCCATGGCCTTCGGGCCGACCCTGCTGCCCGGCGGCGCGGCGCTCGGCCAGCCCGGCGTCACCGTGATCGCCGCGCACCGCGACACCCATTTCCGCTTCCTCAAGGACATCCGGCCGGGCGACATCGTCGAGGTGGCGGGGATCGACGGACGGGATCATCGCTACCGCGTCGAAGCGAGCGAGGTCATGCGCTGGGACCGCTTCGCGATCCAGCGCGACCTGCCGGCCAACGAACTGGCATTGTCCACCTGCTACCCGTTCGACGCCGTCCGCCACGGGCCGCTTCGCTACGTCGTCCACGCCACGCCGATCGCGTGATACCGCATCGCACGACTTGCTTTCTCGTCGACTCTATTGAATATGATATACGATAGAAAAGATCGACAAGGGAGATCGAGGTGCAATCGTTCCGGATCGGATACATGGCGATGACGGCAGTCTCCGCGCTTTCGATGGCCTCGGCCGCCGTCGGCGCCCCGGCGGCGGCGAGCACCGAGGATGCCCGCTTCAAGACGATCTATTCGGCCGAATGGACGTGGCGCGAACATCAGAAGGCCGACGACGAGGATAGCGGCGACCGCATCTCCGCCCACCTCCCCGATGTCGGCCCCGCCGCCCAGGCGGCGCGGCTCAAGATGTGGACCGACGTCAGCGCCAAGCTGGCGACGATCGACCCGGCCAAGCTCTCGGACGAGAACAAGGTCAATTATCAGGTCTATCGGGACCAGATCGCGGTGCTCCTCACCTCGCAGCGCTATCGCGACTATGAGAAGCCGCTCAACGCCGACACCAGTTTCTGGGGCAATCTCGCCGGCACCGCGCGGCAGAGCTTCAAGTCCGAGCAGGATTATCGCCACTATCTCTCCATGCTGGGCGAGATGCCGCGCTATTTCGACCAGCAGATCGCCAACATGAAGGCCGGCGAGGCACGCGGCTTCACTCCGCCGAAGATCACGGTGGAAGGCCGCGACGCCACCGTCACCTCGGTGCTCGATCCCGGGACGGTCGAGGACAATCCTTTCTACGCGCCGTTCAGAAAGATGCCGGCCTCGATCCCGGCAACCACCCAGGCGGAGCTGCGCGCGGCCGGCGCGGCGGCGATCCGCGACAGCGTGATCCCGGCCCACAAGACCCTGCTGACCTACCTGCGCAGCGACTATATCCCGCACGCGCGCACCAGCCTCGACGCGTATGCGATGCCCGACGGCAAGGCCTATTACCAAAGCAAGATCAAGGAGTTCACCACTCTCGACCTGACGCCCCAGCAGATCCACCAGATCGGCCTGGACGAGGTGGCGAAGATCCACGCCGAAATGCTGGAGGTGATGAAGGAGGTGGATTTCAAGGGCGACCTGCCCGCCTTCCTCACCTTCCTGCGCACCGATCCGCGCTTCTACGCCAAGACGCCCGACGAACTGCTCAAGCAGGCCGCCTGGATCGCCAAGACCTTCGACGGCAAGGCCAAGGACTGGTTCGGCCACCTGCCGCGCAGCCGCTTCGCGATCATTCCGGTGCCGGCCGACATCGCCCCCTTCTACACCGGCGGGCGCGGCGGCCCCGGCGTCTATCTGGTCAACACCTACAACCTGCCCTCGCGCCCGCTTTATTCGCTGACCGCGCTGACGCTCCACGAAAGCGCGCCGGGCCATGCCTTCCAGATGCCGCTGGCGGCCGAGAACAAGGATCTGCCGCCCTTCCGCCAGAACACCTACATCTCGGCCTATGGCGAGGGCTGGGCGCTCTATTGCGAGAAGCTCGGCGTCGAGATGGGCATGTACGACACGCCCTATGATCGCTTCGGCATGCTCTCCTATCAGATGTGGCGCGCGGCGCGGCTGGTGGTGGATACCGGCGTCCATTCGATGGGCTGGAGCCGCGAACGGGCGCAACGCTATCTCCACGACAACACCGCGCTCGCCGACCATGAGATCGAGACCGAGGTGGATCGCTACATCGCGTGGCCGGGGCAGGCGCTGAGCTATTATCTCGGCGAAAAGACCATCCTCGACGCGCGCGCCAAGGCCGAGCGGGCGCTCGGCCCGAAATTCAACATCCGCGCCTTCCACGATACCGTGCTGCAGGTGGGATCGGTGCCGATGCCGGTGCTCCAGGCCCGCATCGACCGCTTCATCGCGGAAGGCGGCAAGGGGCCGTATCCGAACGAGGAGTGAGCAGAAGCCGGCCGCTTCCACCGTTCGGGCTGAGTTTGTCGAAGCCCTGTCTTTCCCTCTTCACGCCTTGAAGAAGGAAGGGCGGCCCTTCGACAGGCTCAGGGCGAGCGGATTTGTGTGTACCGCCCGGCGCACGCCTAAAGCCGGTCGATCGCCGGCTGCGGCTCGGTGAACCAGCGCGGGCCGGTGTCGGTCATGTAGAAATGATCCTCCAGCCGCACGCCGAAGCGATCGGGCACCACGATCATCGGTTCGTTGGAGAAGCACATGCCAGTGTCGAGCGGCGTCCTGTCGCCGCGCACGAGATAGGCCGGCTCGTGGATCGACAGGCCGATGCCGTGGCCGGTGCGGTGCGGCAGGCCGGGCAGGCGATAATCAGGCCCCAGCCCCGCTTTCTCCAGCACCACGCGCGCCGCCGCGTCAACGCTCTCGCACGGCGCGCCGGGCACGGCGGCGGCGAAGGCGGCGGCCTGCGCCTCCTTCTCCAGATCCCAGATCGCGCGCGCCTCGTCCGAAGCCGTACCGAAGGCGTAGGTGCGCGTGATGTCCGAATGATAGCCCTCGACCGTGCAGCCGGTGTCGATCAGCACGATGTCGCCCTCCGCCAGCCGCTGCTCGCCGGGAATGCCGTGCGGGAAGGCGGTGGCCTGGCCATATTGGACGATGCAGAAATTGGAGCCGGCGGCGCCCAGCGCGCGATGCGCCTCGTCGATGAAGCGCTTGACCGCGCCGGTGGTGATGCCCGGCTCCAGGATGCCGGCAGCGCGGCGATGCACCTCCAGCGTCATGTCCTTGGCCTGTTGCATCAGCGCGATCTCGGCGGGCGACTTGCGCATCCGGCATTCGTCGATCGCCGCGGCGCCGTCGATCAGGGTCACGCCCCCGGCGGCGCGGCGCAACCGCTCGGCCATCTGGAAGGGAAAGGCCGGATCGATCGCCACGGTCCGCGCGCCGATCCCGGCCAGCGCGTCGGCGATCAGGGCATGCGGATTCTCGTCCTCCTCCCAGAGGCGGATATCGATATCGATCGCAATGTCGGCCTGCAGCGAGCCAAACTCGAAGCGCGGGCAGACGATGACGGGCTCGCCGCGCACCGGCAGCAGCATCGCCACCAGCCGCTCGGTCATGCCCCACGGCACGCCGGCAAAGTAGCGCAGCGACGCGCCCGCATTGATCAGCAGCGCGTCGGCGCCGATGCGATCGGTGAAGGCGCGTGCCCGCTCGATGCGCTGGAGCCGCTCGGCGCGCGCGATGGCGGGCGCCTTGTCCCCCCAGGGCCGCAACGCCGCCAGCGTCGCCGCCGCGTTCGAACCGCCGATGCCCATCTTACCCTCTCCTCTCGAAGCGCCCGATATCGAAGGGCGCGATATCGACTGCCGGCCGCGCGTCCATCGCGAGCGCGGCGACGATCTCCCCGGTCACCGGCGCGAGCGTCAGGCCGAGATGCTGATGCCCGAAGGCGTATAGCAGATTGCCGACACGACGACTGAGGCCGATCGCCGGCAGATAATCGGGCAGGGTCGGGCGGAGGCCCATCCAGCGCACGAACGGCCCGCGCATCGGCAGGCCGAGCGCCGCGACATGCGCCTCGAGCCGCACCCATTTCGCCGGATCCGGCGGGGCATCGGGATCGCCGGGTTCGACGAAGCTCGCGGCCTGCACGCAATCGGCATAGCGCGTCACGATCATCGAGCGGTCCTCGAAGACCAACGGCGGCAGGCCGGCGGGCCAATCGTGATCGGTGGCACGGATATGATAGCCGCGCTCGGCGACGATCGGGGCATGGTGGCCGAGCGGCGCCAGCAGCGCGCCCGAGCGGACGCCCGCCGTCACCACCAGCAGGCCGGGATCGGCCACGGATTGACCATCGACGGTCAGCCCGGCCGCTTGCCCCCGCGACACGAGGCGCGCCTGGCCGCGCACGATCCGCCCGCCGGCATCGCGCAGCGCCGCTTCCATCGCGCCGGCCAGCGTGGCGAGATCGGCGATCTGGCCGGTCCCGGTGAAGCGGATCGCCCCCGCCGGCTGGATGCCGAGTCGGTGCAGCGCCGCCCAATCCTCCGGCGTGGCATCGTGGAAACCGGCGGAGCCGGTATCCGTCGCGCCCCAGGCCGCCCGACCGGCGCGCGCCGCCTCCGGTGTCGACCAGGTCACGAAATGCCCATCCTCGCGCAGCAACCCCTCGCCCGGCAAGGTGGATGCCAGCCGCCGCCAGACCGGCATCGCCTCGCCGACGAGGCTGGATAACGCCGTCTTCCCCGCCGCGAAGCGCTCAGGCGCCGAGGCCCGCAGCATCCGGATGCCGAAAGGCAGCCAGCGCCGCCATTGCCCCGGCGGGAAGGCGAGCGCCCCACCCCGCGAGAAAAGCCGCCCGGGTGCCGAGCGGATCGCCGCGCGCGAGGCCAGCGGTTCAACCTGCTCGGTGGCGATATGGCCGGCATTGCCCCAGGATGCGCTTTGGCGTCCGGCGTCGTTGTCGATGAGCGTGACGTCCACGCCGCGCCGGGCCAGCGCCACCGCGCTCGCCAGCCCCACGATACCGCCGCCGATGATGGTCGCCCGCTTCGTCATATCCCGCCTTGATCCAAATCGGGCATTATCGTATACATTATCTAGAAACAATCCCATTATCTTTGTTATCGATGTCCTACCCCCGTGTTTTCGCGTTGCAGCCCTCCCAACAAACGCGGCAAAAGACGGTTCGTATATCGGAGACTATAAACCGATGAGTATCGTCGTCCGTACCCTGTCCGAACAGATCTTCACCATCGTCCGCGAACAGATCGTTTCCGGCAAGCTGCCGGTGGAACAGGCCATCCGCCAGGATGCGCTCGCCAACGAACTCGGCGTCAGCAAGATTCCGCTGCGCGAGGCACTGGCCCGGCTGGAGCAGGAAGGGCTGCTGACCAGCCAGGCCAATCGCGGCTTCTTCGTGCGGGCCATGTCGGCCGACGAGGCCGAGGAAATCTTTGCGCTGCGCCAGGCGATCGAGCCGGACGCCGTGGCCGCGGCCGCGATCGCGGCAACGGAGAGCGACCAGCAGATCGCCAGGGCGGCCCTCGGCGCGCTCGACGATGCCGCCGCCGCGCATCTGGACGATGTCGCCGCGCGCAACCGGGATTTCCACACGGCGCTCGTCCGCCCCGCCAAGCGCCTGCTGACGCTGCAGCTGGTCGAACGGCTGCAGGTGCTGTCGGAACGCTATGTCCACAAGCATCTCGAGCCCGCCGGCCGCGAGGATCGCGCGCATCTGGAGCATGAGGTGCTGCTCGATGCATGGATCGCGCGGGATGCGCCCCGCGCCCGCGCGCTCGCCGCCGCGCATATCGAGGGCACGCTGAGCGATCTGCGCCGCCAGCTCGGCCGGTGACGCCGCCGGGCATCCGGCCCGGCCCGACCTGATCACGCATGGCGACCCGCGCGAGCGGACGGGAGACTGGATGATGTTGCTTGCCCTCGCCCTCGCCCTCCAGGCCGCACCGGTGGCGGCCGCGCCGCCCCCTCCCCGGCCCGCGACGACCCTGGCGAGTTCATGGCCGACCCGGGAAGCCGATTATGTCGTGCGCGACTTCCACTTCCGATCGGGCGAGACGCTGCCCGAGGTGCGCCTCCATTATACCACCCTCGGCCAGCCCCACCGCAACGCGAAGGGCGAGATCGACAATGCCGTGATGGTGCTGCATGGCACCGGCGGCACCGGCCACCAGTTCCTCGCTTCCTATTTCGCCGACGAACTCTACGGCCCCGGCCAGCCGCTCGACATCCGCAAATATTGGATCATCCTGCCCGACAATATCGGCCACGGGAAATCGTCCAAGCCTTCGGACGGGCTCCGCATGGCCTTCCCGCATTACGATTATGCCGACATGGTCGAACTGCAGCACAAGCTCCTCGTCGACGGGCTCGGCATCGCCCATGCGCGGCTGATCATGGGCACCTCGATGGGCTGCATGCACGGCTTCGTCTGGGGCGAGATGTATCCGGACTATCCGCGCGCGCTGATGCCGCTCGCCTGCGAGCCGGTCGAGCTGGCCGGGCTCAACCGCATGTGGCGGCAGATGATCGTCGACGGGATCGAGGCGGACCCCACATGGGCAGGCGGCACCTACAAGGCGCAGCCGCGACAGGGGCTGCGGCTGGCGGAATCGATCCTGCTCATCGCCGGATCGGCGCCGCTCAACTGGCAGAAACTCTATCCCAAGCGCGACGCGGCGGTAGCCTTCGCGCGCGACCATGTCGCCAGGGGCATGGCCGCGATCGACGCCAACGACCTGATCTACCAGCTCGACTCTTCGCGCACCTACGATCCCTGGCCGAAGCTGGAGACGATCACCGCGCCGATGACGTGGATCAACTCGGCCGACGACTTCATCAACCCGCGCAACCTGCCCTATCCGCAGGAGGCGGTGAAACGGATGCCCAACGCGCGCTTCCGGCTGATCCCGGAGACGGCGGACACCCATGGGCACGGCACCCATACCTGGGCAGTCAACTGGAAGGCCGACCTCGCCGATCTGCTGGACCGGACGAAATAAAGGTCCGGAAGGGAGGCAAGCTTCCCAGTGCCTCCCATCCTCCGTTCGTCCTGAGCGAAGTCGAAGGACGTGCTGCGAGCGCGGCGTCCTGGGGCACGTTCTTCGACAAGCTCAGAACGAACGGAGGATGGGACCGCCCATCGCGCCGGCCCGCTCACTTGCCCGGCGCGTGCGCCTCGTAGCTGGACACGTGGTTCATCGCGATCACCCAATGGCCGCCCACCTTGCGGAACAGGCGGGTGTTGATCCCTTCCTGCGGATGCTCCGGCTTCTCCAGATGATAATGGCCCACCAGCATCGCCGCGTCGGGCGCCAGCACGTCGATCTTGAGATCGTAGAAATGCAGCATGCCGCGCCGCTCGGGCGCGCCGCCATAGCCTTTGACATAATGATCGAGCGTGTCCTGCCAGCCGCCCTGGATCTTGCCGCCCGAGACGAAGACCACGCCGGGATTCTCGAAGCCCGCCATATAGCCCTTGAAGTCGCCCCGGTTCCACGCCGCCTCCATGTCCGAGACGACGTGCAGGATCGCCGTCCGCGCCTCGTCGGGCGTCTCCGCCCGGGCGCAGGCCGGCGCGGCGGCCAGCAGCGCGGCGAGGAGCAGCCGCCTCACGCCGCGCGCGCCAGCAGGCTGCGCGAGCGCCCGTAGGCGAGGTAGACGACCAGCCCGATCACGTTCCAGATCACGAAGCGGACCAGGGTCTTCTCGGGCAGCGAAAAGAGCAGGTAGATGCAGCCCAGCACGGCCAGCGTGCCGACGACATAGGGCGCCGGGCAGCGGAAGATGCGCGGCGCATCGGGCGCGCGGCGGCGCAGGATCATCATGCACAGGCCGACCGCGATGAAGGCGATCAGCGTGCCGGCATTGGCGAGCTCGGCGATCTCGCTGACGTTGAAGAAGGCCGCGATCACCGAGACGAACACGCCGGTGATGCCCGTCACCAGCACCGGCGATCCGGTCCGCTTCGAGACGCTGGAGAGCGCGCGGGGCAGCAGCCCGTCGCGCGCCATCACGAAGAAGATGCGGCTCTGCCCGTACATCATCACCAGGATCACCGAGGGCAGGGCCACCAGCGCAGCGCCGGCCACCACCCAGGAGACCGCCGGATGACCCAGCAGGCGCAGCACCAGCGCCAGCGGCTCGGGCGACCCCGCCAGCGTGGCGTAGGACACCGCGCCCACCGCCGCGACCGCGACGAGGATGTAGATGGTCGTGGACAGGATCATCGATCCGACGATGCCGATCGTCAGGTCGCGCCCCGGATTGCGCGCCTCCTCCGCCGATGTCGCCACCGCGTCGAAGCCGTAGAAGGCGAAGAAGACGATGGCGGCCGCCGCCATCACGCCGCGCTTCTCGCCGCCCTGCACCGCACTGCCGAAGCCATACGGCATGAAGGGGTGCAGGTGCGCGGGATCGAAGGCCGGCGCGACGAACGCGACGAACACCGCGAGCGCGATCAGCTTGATGATGACGAGCAGGATGTTGATCGTCGCGCTTTCCCGCGTGCCGGCCATCAGCATTCCGGCGATCGCCATCGACACGAGCACCGCGGGCAGATTGATGATGCCGCCGTCGTGCGGGCCGGTCAGCAGCCAGTGCGGCGGATGCACGCCCGCCGATTCGATCAGGCCGACCAGATAGCCCGACCAGCCGACCGCCACGCCCGAGCAGGCCAGCGAATATTCGAGGATGAGGCTCCACCCCACCACCCAGGCGAGCACCTCGCCCATCACCGAATAGGTGTAGGTGTAGGCGCTGCCGGCGGTGGGGATCATGGTGGCGAGCTCGGCATAAGCGAGCGCGGCGCAGGCGCAGACCGCGCCGGCGATGGCGAAGGCCAGGATCACCGCCGGCCCCGCCCGATCCGCGCCGACGCCGGTCAGCGTGTAGATGCCGGTGCCGACGATCGCGCCGACGCCCAGCGCGATCAGGTGCGGCCAGGAGAGGGTCGGTCTCAGGCGGTGGGCGGCATCCGGATCGGTGCTGCGCTCAATCGGTTTGACCCGCCCCAGAAGACCCATTCACCCATCCCTCTTATCGTTGTTGTCAGACGACCGAAAAGCCCGCCCAGAAGGGGTCCTCGCGGTCGATCCAGATCGTGTTGAAGCCCGTCGCGATGGCCGAGCCCTCGATCGACGGGATGATGCCCGGAACGCCGCCCACGTCCACCTTTTCCTCGACCCGGCCGATGAACCGGCTGCCGATATAGCTTTCGTGCACGAACCGATCGCCGACGCTCAGCTTGCCCTGGTGCACCAGATGCGCCAGCCGCGCCGAGGTTCCGGTGCCGCACGGGCTGCGATCGATCGCCCGTTCGCCGTAGAAGACGGCGTTGCGGCCATCGGCGCCCTCGCTTTTGGGCTTGTCCGTCCACAGCACGTGGGTGACGCCGCGGATGCGATCGTCGAGCGGATGCACCGGCTCGATCGCCTCGCACATCAGGGTGCGAATAGTGCGGCTCAATTCGACGAGGCGCGAGGCGCCGAGATCGTCGAGCCCGGTATACGGCCCCTGCGGCTCGACGATCGCGTAATAATTGCCGCCATAGGAGACATCGACGCTGAGCGGGCCGAAGCCCGGCACCTCGATCTGGACGCCCGTCGCCGCGACATAGGCCGGCACGTTGCGGATGCGCACCCAGCGGACGCGATCGCCCTCGGCGCCATAATCGATATCGATGATGCCGGCCGGCACCTCGATGCGCAGTTTGCCCGGCTCCCGCGGGGTGATCAGGCCATGCTCCAGCCCGAAGGTCACCATGCCGATCGTGCCATGGCCGCACATCGGCAGGCAGCCCGACGTCTCGATGAACAGGATGCCGCAATCGGTATCCGCGCGCGTCGGCGGGTAGAGGAAGCCGCCCGACATCATGTCGTGCCCGCGCGGCTCGAAGCAGAGGCCGGTGCGGATCCAGTCGAAGCGGGCCAGGAAATCCTGGCGCCGCTCGATCATGTTGGCGCCCTTCAGCAGAGGCGCCCCGCCGGCCACGAGGCGGACGGGATTGCCCGCCGTGTGGCCGTCTATGCAGAAGAAATGATGGCGCATGGCGCTCAGGCCGCCTGGGCGGTCTGCTTGCTCGGCTGGGTCGCCGCCGCCTGCTCCACCCAGCGGATCACGTCCGCGCGGCGCTGGCCGCTGAGCGGCAGGCGCGGCATGCGGACCCGCTCATTGCCCCTGCCCATCATCTGCTCGGCGAGCTTGATCGACTGGACGAGGTCATGCTCGGCATCGAGGTGCAGCAGCGGCATGAACCAGCGGTAGATGGCGCGCGCCTCCTCCCAATGGCCTTCCTCGAACGCCTCGACGAGGCGCACGGATTCGCGCGGGAAGGCGCTGGTGAGGCCCGAGACCCAGCCCGAGGCACCCAGCATCAGCCCTTCGAGCGCGACATCGTCGAGGCCGGCCATCACCTGGTAGCGATCGCCGAAGCGGTTGATGAGATCGGTGAAGCGGCGCGGATCGGGCGCGCTTTCCTTGACCGCGACGATGTTCTCCACGCTGGACAGCCCGTCCAGCGTCTCGAAATCGACGTTGACGCGATAGGCCGGCGGATTGTTGTAGAGCATGATCGGCAGCGAGGTCGCTTCCGCCACCGCGCGAAAATGTGCCTGCAATTCCTCGCCCGTCGGCACATAGACCATCGCCGGCAGGACCATCAGCGCATCGACGCCGAGCTTTTCCGCATCCCTGGCATAATCGATGGCGCGCGCCGTGGTGAATTCGGACACGCCCGCGACCAGCTTCACCCGGCCGCCGACCGCCTCGACCGCGCCGGCGATCACCTGGCGCTTCTCCGCCGGCTCCAGCGAATTGTTCTCGCCGCAGGTGCCGAGCAGGATCAGGCCGTCGACACCGTCATCGACCAGCGCCGTCTGCACCTTTTGCGTGGCGTCCAGATCGATCGAGTAATCCGCGGCAAACTGGGTGGTCGCGGCAGGATAGACGCCCGTCCAGAGCGGCCTATTGGCGGTCATGAGTTTCATTCCTTCGTGGTTCGGGATTTTTCGTATACTATATTCCGTCTTGTTGCAAGACGGATTTTGCGGCGCACAGCGGATGCTCAAGGCCCATGCATCATTCCGAAGAATCCGCTCATATCGCTCTCATTTGGCCGGCGGCGGGGTTTGGGGCAGCGTCACGTCCACCGCATTCCAGTCGGGCGTGGGATTCTGCATAATGTTGCGGACGAAAAAGTCCATCAACTTGAGCTTGGCATAAGGCCCCGGTGTGCCATGATCCGATCCAGGAACGTAAAGGGTATCGAACAGTTTGCGCGCCTTGATCAGCCGATCGATCAGCTGGAACGCCGAAGACGGATCCACATTGTGATCCATCTCCCCGACCACGACCATCAGCCGGCCTTTAAGGCGATAGGCGTTGTCGATCGTCGAAGAGGCTGAATATTCAGGCCCCAGCGGCCATCCCATCCATTGCTCGTTCCACCAGATCTTGTCCATGCGGTTGTCGTAGGACCCGCTGTTGGCCACGCCCGCCTTGTAGAAATCCGGATGGAATTCCAGCGCCGCCATCGTGTTCTGGCCGCCGGCCGAGGTGCCGAAGATCCCGACGTTGGAAATGTCGTACCATGGGAATTTCGCCGCGGCCGCGCGGTGCCAGAGGATGCGATCGGGCAGCCCGGCATCGGCGAGATTCTTCCAGGCGACATCGTGGAAGGCGCGCGACCGGTTGTTGGTGCCCATGCCGTCGATCTGGACGACCACGAAGCCCAATTGGGTCAGCGGCTCGACGCGGGTCGAAAAGCTCTTGGGCACGAACGAGCCCTGCGGGCCGGCATAGATGTCCTCGACCACCGGATAGCGCTTGGATGGATCGAAGCCGGCCGGCTTGTGGATCACGCCCCAGATATCGGTCTTGCCGTCGCGCGCCTTGGCCACGAACGGCTCGGGCGCCTGCCAGCCGGCCGCCCTCAGCTTCGCGAGGTCGGCCTGCGCCAGCGTCGCCACCCGCGCATTGTCACTGGTGCGGTGCAGCGCCAGCGTCGGCCCCGTATCGACCCGCGAGTAGAGATCGGCGTAGAATTGGCCGTCCGACGAATATTCGAGATGATGGTTGGCCGGCTCCGGCGTCAGCGGCGTCAGGTGGGTGCCGTCGAAATCGATCCGGTAGCCGTGGACGAAATAGGGGTCCTCCCCCGGCGTCATCCCGCTCGCCTCGAACCAGATCTGGCGCTTCACCGGATCGACACGATCGACCGCGCGCACCACCCAGTCGCCCCGGGTGATCTGCCGCTCCACCCGGCCTGTGCGCCCGTCGAGCAGGTAGAGATGCTCGTGCCCGTCCCGCTCGGAGGCCCAGACGATCTCGCGCCCGTCATCGACATCGAAACGGTAGATCTTGCCGGTATCCTGCTGATGCGGGACGAGCGGCTCGTAATTGACGAAGGTCGGGCTGCTTTCCTCGATCAGGGTGCGCGCCGCCCCCGTCGCGGCATTCACCTCGATCACGCGATAGATCTGATGGCCGCGCTGGTTGTAGGCGAAGGTGAAGCCCCGGCCATCCTTCCACCAGCGAATTTCGCCGAGATCATAGGGATTGGGGAAGAGCGCGTTGGGGATGAGGTGCTCGCTCTTCCCGGCGATGTCGAACAGCGCCGGCTGCTGGAGCGGCAGCACGTCGCCCGCCTTCGGATAGACCAGGGTCGGATATTTGGGCTGAAGCTGATCGTCGGGCGACGAATCCACATAATGGACGGTGCGCTGGTAGCCGGGCCGGATGCGATAGGCGGCAAGGTGCTTCGAATCGGGCGACCAGCTCAGCGTCCTGAGGCTGTAATAGTCGCCCTCCGAACCGTCCCAGCTGAGCTGGGTCGCGTCCTTGGCATCTTTGGCCCGCACGAAGACGTTGAAGTTGCGGATGAAGGCGCAGCTCGCTCCATCCGGCGAGCAGCGTATGTCCTCGTCGCTGTTCGCCGCCGCCGGCGTATCGTCGAAGCTGAGTTCGCCCACATAGCCGTCGTCGCCATGGTGCAGGGCCACCGATTTGCAGGCGTAGCTGGAAATTCCGCAGGTCCAGCGGGTATTGCCGATGTGGAAAGCCACCGCCGCGCCGCCATCGGCGATCTCGACCTTGCCGAACGGCAGCATCTCGGTTTTGTAGTCCTCATGCGCAGCCGCGTTCAGGGCCGCGACCAGGCGCGTGGTGTCGAACAGCGCGCGCTGGGTCCTGGCGTCGGCATCGACGAGCATGAATTGCGGAATGCCGTCCGCCGTGGTGCGATAGAGGAAGCTGTGCTGGCCCTCCTGCCATTCCGGGGCATCGGGCACGTCGACGAGCCTGGCATAATCCCGGTCGATATGCAGTGCGCGCTCATAATCGCCGATCTGCGGCCCGGCCGCCGCGATGGCGAGGGGCGCGGCGGCGAGCAGAATGGAATGACGAAGAGACAGAGACGTCATGAAACCTCCGGGGTGGCCGATCAGCAGGCGGCGGTCTTGGCTTTCGGCGGGACGATCAGGCGCGCAGGGTGATCGTAGAAGACATCCGCCGCGATATGGTGCTTGTCGCGATAGACTTCCTCGAGCACCGAATAGAGCATCGGATCATAGGCCAGCAGATCCTGGTCCGAGACGATCACGCGATCGCCGTCGTGAAAAGCCTTGTTCGAATTGAACCAGAATTGCGTGCCCTCCGCCCAATATTCCTGGATGGTGACGGAAGCATAATCGCCCTTCCACAGCCCGGCGGCCATGGCGTGATCATAGGCCCGCTGCACCCGGCCGTAGAGCAGGGGATCGATCGTCTCGATGGTCGAGAGGATGTTGTGCGAGAATTCGTGGACGAGGATATTCTCCCCGAAATAGCGCGTCCCCGGCACGCCGAGCAGATTCTCCGCCGCGCCCGTGCTGTAATGCCCGCCCATGCCGCGCGCCCGGCCATTCCAATATTGCGCGTCGGTCATCGCCGCGATCTTGTCGTAATGGGCGCGTTCGCACTGGGTCAGCCGCTTGTCGTCGGGCGCGGGCTTCTTCCAGTCACGCTGCTCGGGCAGGTCCATCGTCCCCTCGTCGATCGCCATGATGCCCACGCGCGCGCCGCTGCGCGCCATTTGCCGGCGGACATCGGGGCGCTCCGCGGTCTCGGCGAGCACGATGTCGCGCGCGATCAGCAGAGCGGCATCGGGCACCTTGGCGGAGGAGACGATCGGGATGCCGTCCGCATCGACATATTTGCGGTAGAAGGGATCGAGATTCAGCGATGCCGGCGGCGGGCCGATCAGGTAGCCGGCATAGCTCCCGATCGTCGCCTTGCCCATCGCATCGACCGGGGCGCCGCCGGGCGGCGGCGCCTTGGCCGACAGGGTGGTCGCGACGGCCAGCGCCATCGCGACCCGGGCAGCGCGCCCACCCGCCGTTCGCATCACTTGTGGCTCAGGCGCAGGCCGACCCAGAAGGTCCGGCCGATCACGTCATAGGTGCCGGCGGTATAGCCGGTCTCGAAATTGGCGCCGCCCGCCTCCGCGCCGGGGATGCGCGGCGGCGCGCGGTTGAACGCGTTGTTCACGCCGCCGTAGAGCTCGAACATCTTGTTGACGTGATAGGACACCGAGAAATCGTTGTAGAAGACGTTCGGCGTCTTGTTGGGCGAGTAGAGATCCGACGTCGTCGTGCTCGTCGGCTGCATCGGGCCGTAGTGACGCAGCGTCCAGGTGAGCGACAGCGTGTCGTTGGACCAGCTGGTGCGGGTCACGCCCTTCCACTTGGGCGATCCGAACGTGCCGGCCGTGTGCGTCAGCGTCGAAGGATCGGTCGGATCGAGCTGATAGTCGCGGATCAGCAGCCGGGTATAGGCACTGTCGATCGACAGCGTGCCGCTGTTGGGGCCGAGGCCGATATCGGCGAGCGGCAGCTGGTAGACCAGCTCCATGTCGATGCCCTTGGTGTGATAGCCCGAGAGATTCAGATTCTCGGTGGTGACGTTCAGGATGTTGTTGTTCGCGTCACGCTGCACGAAGGGGCAATATTGATTGTCCAGCGTCGAGGAATCGACGCAATGGTTGATGATGGTCTGCGGATCGAAGGTCGCGATCGCGCCCTTGATGTTGATGTCGTAATAATCGATCGTCAGCGACAGGTTGCGGATCCAGTGCGGCTGGATGACCGCGCCGACCGTCAATGTCCGCGCCACTTCGGGCTTCAGGGCGAGATTGCCCTGCGTGATGACGTTCAGATAATGCCAGTAGGTCGTCGTGTCGGTCGGGTTGATCTGCGCGCAGTTCGCGGCTGTATATTGCGTTTTGCCGACCCGGTTTTCGAGATTGTAGGTGTTGCACGGGTCGTTCAGCCAGACGCCGCCGATGCTGCTCTGCGTGTAGAGCTCACCGATATTGGGCGCGCGCACCGCCTGCCCGTAGGTCGAGCGGAACCGGATATCGCGCACCGGCGCCCACTCGCCGCCGAACTTCCACGTCGTGGTGTGCCCGGCGGTGCTGTAGTCGGACACACGGACCGCCGCGTCGATCGACAGCGTCCGGAAGAAGGGACGGTTCGCCAGGATCGGCAGGTGGATTTCGCTGAACGCCTCCTTCACCGAATACTTCCCGCTCAGCGGCATCTGGGTCGTCTGCATCGACGGATCGAACAGCGGGCTGGACGGATCATATTCGGGGATCGCGCCGACGAACTGCGATTCACGGCGATATTCCGCGCCGAGCACGAGCTGGACCGGGCCGCCCGGCAGCTTGAACAGGCCACCGCTGACATAGCCGGAGGCGACCTGCTGGGTCAGCCGCGACGTGCCGGGGCTGGACGTATATTGGAGATAGTCGATCTCCTGCGGCGTCAGATCCATGAAGGGGTTGATCGGCACGCAGCCATTGCCGGGGTCCGTCAGCGTGCTGCGGCAGATTGGCTGGCCATTCGGCCCGGTGGTGGAATCGAGACCGTCCTGGTAACGGCCATAAGCGGTGCTGTTCACGTCCTGCCGGCGCTGGGTCGATCGGCCGTAGGAATAATAAGCCGAGTAGTTCCAGGGCTGCGCAAAAAGCGAGAACTTGCCCTCGAGGCCGCCGATCAGCTCCAGCGTCTTGCGGGTGTAGGCGGTATAGGGCACGCCGAGCTGCGTGTATTTGCGGGCATAGTTGATGCCGTCGGTCAGGTCGCTGCCAGCGGCATCGCGCATTTCCTGCGTGATGAAGGGACTGTCGCCCGGCACCACGTCGCCACCGAAGGAGCTCAGCGGCGCGCCGTTCGAGCGCGACTTGATGCGGGAGAAATCGCCGGTGAAGAAGAGCTTCAGGGCATCGCTGAACGCATAATCGGTCGAGCCGTGCACCGAGGCGCGCCTGGACGGGACCTGCAGATACCAGTCGTCATAGCGGCCATCATATTCGCCGCCGTCGGTCAGGAGGTCGCCCAGCACGCTCGGGTCGTTGAGGTCCTCGGGCTGGCGGTTGGTGATCCCGCCCGGCCCCAGCACCGGCGTGCGCAGCTGACCCGTGGAGGTGAAGGAGTAGAGCTTGCCGCCCAGCAGCACCTGCGCCTTGTCGGCCGCCGCGATGTTATAGGCGCCGTCCTGGATGGTGTAGATCGAGTTGGTGTCGGGGCGCGAATAGAGCGGATAGGGACGCGCCGTCCACGGCCGCTGGCGGCCCGTCAGCGCGGCCTGCTTCTCCCAGAAGCCATAGAGCGTGACGTTGCCGCGGCCTTCGGCGAAATTCTTGCCGGCCAGCAGGCTCACGTCGTAGCTGGGCATATCGTGGTAGGAACTGTTGCCGTAGCGGTAATCGCCCTCGATGCCCTCGTAATTCTTCTTGAGGATGAAGTTGGCGACGCCGGCCACCGCATCCGCGCCGTAGAGCGCCGAGGCGCCGCCGGTCAGGATCTCGACCCGCTCGACGAGGCTGGACGGAATCGTGCTGACGTCGACCGCCGACGTGCCGGGGATGGCGGGCACGTGGCGCCGCCCGTCGACCAGCACCAGCGTGCGCTGGGTGCCGAGGCCGCGCAGATCGAGCGCGTTGATGCCGGCATTGCCCTTCAGGTTGCTGGTCTGGTTGGTCTGGGTGACGGCGAGCGCGGGCAACTGGTTGACGACATCCGCGATCTCCGGCTGGCCCGACTGGCGGATCTGCTCCGAAGTGAGCACCGCGATCGGTGCCGGGCTGTCCGTGCTGCGGCGGCGGATGCGCGATCCCGTGACGACGATCTCGTCGCTGGGGCTGGCGCCGTTCTGCGAGGCCGACGAATCCTTGTGCGCGCTCGCGATCGGCGGCGCCGTCGCGGGATCTTTCGGCGACATGCCGTCCTGCGCCCATGCAGCCGTGGATGTCGTTACAAGTAGCACGGCCAGCATCCGCCGACCGATGACACGCGATTCGCTCATCGAAACCCCCTCTGGTTTGTATACGAAATACTTTCTAAACTCTGAGTTGGATGTCAATATGGATTTCAGCGATGTTTCAGGGAGGTTTCGGTGAGCGGTAAGAATGATGGCGTGGAGTTGACGCTTGGCGAGATCGAGGCGCTCTCCCGCAGGATATTGGCGCGCCACGGCCTCTCGCCACAGCAGGTCGAGGCGGTGACCCGCACCGTCATTGCCGGGGAACGCGACGAATGCGCCAGCCATGGCCTCTACCGACTGATCGTCTGCACGGCGACGATCGCGAAGGGCCGGGTAGCGCTCGATGCCGATCCGGTTGCGACGAGCGTGGCGCCGGCCCTGGCCCGCGTCGATGCCGGCGGCGGGTTCGCGCAGTTGGCGTTCGAGCGCGGGCTGCCGATGCTGGTCGACAAGGCGAAAACCTGCGGCATCGCGGCGCTGGCGATCAACCGCTGCGTCCATTTCGCCGCGCTCTGGCCGGAGATCGAGGCGATCACGGCGCACGGGCTGGTGGCGCTGGCCTGCACCCCCAGCCACGCCTGGGTCGCGCCGGCCGGCGGGACCCAGCCCTTGTTCGGGACAAATCCGCTGGCCTTCGGCTGGCCGCGCCCCGGCGCCCATCCCTATGTGTTCGACTTCGCGACCAGCGCGGTGGCGCGCGGCGAGATCGAGCTGCACCGGCGCGCGGGAAAGGCCATCCCCGAAGGCTGGGCGATCGATCGCGACGGCCGGCCGACCACCGATGCGGCGGCAGGCTTGACCGGCGCGATGCTGACCTTCGGCGGCCACAAGGGATCGGCCCTGTCGACGATGATCGAGCTGCTCGCCGGCCCCCTGATCGGGGACCTGACCAGCGCGGAATCCCTGGCCGCCGATGGAGACGCAGGAGCATCGCCCTTTGGCGGCGAACTGATCATCGCGATCGATCCCGCCACCTTCCTCGGCGCCGCCGTGGCGGACAGCCTGCAGCGCGCCGAAGCCCTGTTCGACGGCATCACCGGCCAGGGCGCGCGGCTTCCCTCGCAGCGCCGCTTCGAAGCCCGCGCCCGCACACTGGCGGCGGGCACGGTCCGCATTCCGCGCGCGCTCCACGCCGACCTGCTGGGCCTGCTGGAATGATCGAGCGACCGATGCCCCGTTCGCACTGAGCCTGTCGACGAGCGTGCCCCAAACGGAACGCGGGCAGCACGTCCTTCGACACGCTCAGGACGAACGGAGGATATGGCGCCGGTTCAGTGCTTCACCCCTCAGAGTCTGACGGTCGCCGCCGTGCGGCCGTCATAGGCCAACACCCTGGCATCTCCACGGCCCGCCACCCGCACGTGGAAGGTGCGGGCCACGGCCGGCAAGGGATCCGACGGCCCCTCGGCCGGCGCGATCACGAGCGTGCGCGTCGCGTCGGTCCAGCGCAGCTCGGTCAGGCGATAGCGGCCGCGTCGATAGTCGAAGCTGTCGCCGTCATCCTCGTACAATGCGAAGCGACCATCGGCACCGGGATGGACCCGCAACTCGGTCGGCGCGTCGGTCGACTCGCCGAGATGCTGGCGCACCGGGTCCAGCGGCAGGATCGCGCCGGCGCGGACATAGAGCGGCAGGGTCTCCAGATCGACCGGCCGGGCGATCTCGCGCCCGCCCTCGACCGCTTCGCCCGTCCAGAAATCGTACCAGCGGCCGTGCGGCAGATAGAGCCGGCGCGCATGCGCACCCTTTTCCACCACGGGCGCGACCAGCATGTCGCGACCATAGAGATAGGTGTCCCCCCGTCGCACCGCCGCCGCATCGTCCGGATGGTGCAGCCACAGCGCACGGACGATCGGCATGCCGGTGTCGCACGCCTCGTGCGCGGCCGAATAGAGATAGGGCGTCAGCCGGTAGCGCAATTCCAGATAGCGGCGGCAGATCGGCTCGATCCGTGCATCCTTCAGCGATGCCGGATCGGGTTGCCAATGCGATGTCTCGGGGACGCCGCGAATACCGTCGGTCCAGCCGAACGGCGTGTGCATCCGCCAGTCCCGCCCGTGCGAGCGGAACAGGGGCGTGAACGCCGCGAACTGGAACCAGCGCGCATAGAGTTCGCCCGAATATTCCTCGGTCGGGATGAAGCCGCCAATGTCCGTGCCCCAATACGGGATGCCGGACAGCCCGGTGTTGATGGCGATGGGCAGGTGGTTCGCCAGCGTTTCCCACCGTGACTCGACATCCCCGGACCACAGGAAGGAGGCGAAACGCTGCATGCCCGCGAAGCCGTTGCGGTGAAGCGCATAGACCCGCCGGTTGGGGCGCCAGAGCTGCTGCCCTTCGAAATACATGCGGTTGCGCGCCAGCCGGGATGGCGCATCGAACCCATCGCCCTGATCGGGCCACCACCCATCGATGCCGAGATCGGCGAGCGGCTTGTGGAACGGCCAGTAGCAGGCGACCTGGCGATCGGGCGGCCACTTGCCGTCCGCCGTGCGGCCGCTCGGCAGCGGCGGTGCGGTGCAGGGATCGCCGACGCACCCCGTCATCCGATGCCCCTCGACGACGACATGAAGCACCACCTTGAAGCCCGCGCCGTGCAGGCCGGCGATCGCTTGCGCGGGTTCCGGGAAGACGCGCGGATTCCAGCCGAACTCGCCATTGTCGGTGTTCCAGCCATCGGGGCAGAAGCCGGTGCCGAGATAGATCATCGCATCGCATGGCAGCTTCGCCGCGCGGAAACGGCGCGCCTCGCTTAATATCTCCTCGGGCGCGCCGAGCGTGCGGTGCGACTGCTGATAGCCGAACGACCAGAGCGGCGGCATTTCGGCGAGGCCGGTGATCCGCGCATAGGCCCGCATCACCTGCGCCGGCTCGCGCGCTGCGACGACGAAGAGATCGGTCTCGCTGCCGCTCTTCCCCGGCAGGAAGCGGCCGCGCCGCCCGGTCAGGTCGAAGCCGCCCACCGGCGCATGGACGAACAGCGCCCAGCCGCCCGCCGTACCGATCAGCCAGGGGACCGGCACGCGCGCGCCGTGGGTTTCCAGCCGGTAGCCGCCCTGCCCGCTCTCCATCGTATCGAGCTTGCCCCGGCGATCATATTGCGGGCCGCCCTGGCCGAGGCCGAGCAGCGGCCCCTCGCCGAGATCGAAATCGAACGCGCCGTCCGCCGCGAACGACAGCGTCTGCACCAGCGCGCCGCCGGCATCGCGAATGCGCAGCGCCGGCGGATCGCCCGCCGCCTCGATCAGGAAATCGCCGCATCGCACGGGATGCGCCCCGGCGACCAGATCGATGGCGGCGGGCCAGCCCTGCTCGTCCAGCGCGCCGTCATCCGGCGAGGTTCGCGCATCGGCCGGGCGGCGGACGATACGCAGGATATCGGGCGCGACGGCGGTCAGCAGCCATCGGGCATGGGCGCCCCCGAACCGCACGCTTGCCCGCAGGGGCAGGTCCGCAAGTGCACCGCCCATGGCTGCGGCGAGCCCGCTCAAGGCCCCGCGTCGCGTCAGCTCAGACATAGTCCGCTCCCTCCTGATCCGGCCGGTCCGGTCGACCCGCCACCATATTCCAAACGCCCGCCAGCGGGATCGCCCCGTCCATCGCGCCGCGCCCGCTTTACGAGCCGCGACATGAGCGAGCTGCTTCCGCCACTCCCCCGAAAGGGCGTCGCTTGACAGTCTAGCATTACAGTATACGTTATATTGTAAGGGCAGTATCTAAGCTTGGCAACAAACAAGAATCAACAACGGGGTGGCCGATGAACGCGAAGACGATCCTGAAACTGACGACCTGCATGGCACTGGCTTCGGGCACATGGCCAGCCATCGCCCTCGCACAGGAAGCGCCCGCCACCGCGACCGCCGAAAGCGCGCCGGCCCCCGATGCGGCGGCCACCGCGCCTTCGCACCACCGTACGCGGGCCGAGCGCCGCCGGGCCAAGGCCGATCGCCTCGCCCACAAGGCCGGCGAACGCGCGGGACCCGAGGGCAACGACATCGTCGTGACCGGCATGCGGGGCAGCCTCGCCACCGCCGCGAAGATCAAGCGGAACGCGAAGCAGATCACCGATACGGTCGTGGCCGAGGATGTCGGCAAGCTGCCCGACAACAATGTCCCCGAGGCGCTCGCCCGGGTGACCGGCATCCAGATCGATCGCGCCCGCGGCGAGGGCCAGAACGTCACGATCCGCGGCATGTCGGACATCCAGACGACCGTGAACGGCTACGAGAATTCCGTGGGCGAGGCGCGCACCACCAATCTCGCCGACATCCCCGCCGAGCTGCTCAAGTCGGTCACCGTCTACAAGACGCGCACCGCGGACCAGATCGAGGGCGGTATCGGCGGCACCGTCGATGTCCAGTTGCGCCGTCCGCTCGACCTCAAGAAGGGATGGACCATCGCCGGCAGCATGCGAGAGGTCTTCTCCAGCATCGGCAATGCCCGCAGCCCTTATGCCAGCCTGCTCGTCGCCAATCGCTTCGATACCGGGATCGGCGAGCTCGGCTTCATGGTCAACGCGTCCTACACGCAGAACAATTACAACGAGGACTTCATCGAGAGCGAATCACCCGATGTCTTCTTCGGCACCGACCAGGCGAGCCTGCCGACCAATCTCCAGACTAAGGTGATCGCGCCTTATGCCGCCAATTACGGCGTGCAGAGGGGATCGGTGAAGCGCCCGTCGATCAACGTGGTGGGGCAATGGAAGCCCAACGACCACCTCGATTTCGTGCTGGAGGGCACCTATTTCGGCGCGCGCCAGACCCAGGAATTCGATCGCCTGCACCTCGTGCTGCGCAACGGAAACTACAATCTTTCCAATCTCGTCCTGGAGCCGGACGGCACGTCGCTCAAGTCCGTCACGGTGACGGCGCCGGCCGGCGGCCTCGCCGGTGGCCCCGAATCCTATTACAATCGCCTGCACAACAACAACATTCACACCAATTTCGAAACCCATTGGCACGACGACAAGACCAAGATCAATTTCAGTGTCCAGTATGATCATTCCAAGGAAAAGGAATATGACATACTGACCACCTATCGCTTCCAGAACGTCAACAGCGCCAACCTCGATTTCGACTCGTCCAACGTGCCGGGCGGCGGGCCGTATATCGATTTCATCGGGGCGGACCTGAGCGATCCGTCCACCTACTCGCTCCTGAATTTCCACGACGAGCTCACCCAGTCGAAGAGCGGGCAGTTCACCAGCCAGCTCGACCTGACCCGGGAGATCAGCGAGACCGGGTTGCTGCGCAGCTTCCAGACGGGCGCCCGTTTCTCGCGGCGGACGGTCAATCGCGTCTACGGCTATCGCGATTCCTTCCCCCTCGTGGATGGCGCCTCGCCCGGCATCACCGACTTCCTCGGTGTCGACACGACGACATCACGACCGGACATACCGGGCTTCGATGCGCCGAGTTGGTATCACCTCTCCGGCTCCGGCTTGGCCTCCTCGATGGACGCGATCCGCGATTTCCTCGTGACGAACGGGACGGTGCCCAATTCCAGTTGGTCGACAGCCTATCCGTCGCCGCAGGTGGGCAGCGGCGCCGGCGGATACAATTCGGTCGAGAAGAGCGTCGCCGCCTATGCGCAGGTCAATTACGGCTTCAAGGCGCTGTTCCCGATCGACGGCGTGATCGGCGTTCGCGTCGTCAACACCTTCGGGCGGTCCAACAACACCACCGCGACGATCCAACCTTATCCCCTGCCGCCCATCTATACGACCAATGTCGGCCGCGGAAACTATGTCGACGTTCTGCCCAGCCTGAATGCCGTCATCCATTTCGACAGGAAGCTCCAACTGCGGCTGGCCTATACGAAGAACGTCCAGCGGCCGGACTTCCTGCAGATGAGCCCGTGGCTGGTGATCGATCCGGCCAATCCCAGCGTGGCCTATGCGGGCAATCCCGATCTCAAGGCCAACAAGGAAGACAGTTACGACGCGTCGCTGGAATATAATTTCGGCCGCGCCGGCAGCGCCTCCCTCGCCGGCTATCTCAAGAAGCCGAAAGGCTACATGTATTATAGCGGCATCAGCCAGTTCGTACCGCAACTCGGCCAGCAGGCGACCGTCTATTCCAACCGCAACGCTGGCCCCGGCACGTTCGAAGGCATCGAGATCGCCGCCCAATCCTTCTTCGATTTCCTGCCCGGCATCTGGCGCAATTTCGGCCTGAGCGGCAACCTGACCTATCTGGCCAAGGGCAAGATCGAATATCCCAACGGCACCGACGACAATGCCGTCGGCATGTCAAAGTTCACCTACAATATCGCCCTCTATTACGACACGCCCAAGCTCAGTGCGCGCGTCGCCTGGAACTATCGTTCGCGCTTCCGCCAGAATGTCTGGGATCCCCATCCCGAATATTCGCCTTACACGGATGCGACCTCGCGGCTCGATGCGGCGATCAACTATACGCCGGTCAAGTTCCTGACGCTCAGCGTCGAAGCCTCCAACCTGCTCAAGAACAATGTCCGTAGCTGGTGGGGCGAGCAACGTCTGATCCCGCTCGGCATCCGCCTCGAGGCGCGGACGATCCAGGCGGGCGCCCGCTTCCGCTTCTAGTCGCGTAACGGGTAAAAAGAGAGGGAGGACCTGCGCAAGCGGGCCTCCCTTTTTTTGACAGCGCACGGATTGCAAACGAAGCGGCGCATTCCCGCCGTCATCCCGGCGGAGGCCGGGATCCATTCGCACGGCGCTCGCCGCATCGCGAAGAGGTGGCTACGCGCGGCGCCAGGACCATGATCGTTGCACGAAATGGATCCTGACCTTCGTCAGGATGACGGGACATCCCAAGGCCTCCCCTGATTAGCGACCCGAAGCGACCAGCAGCACCGTGCCATGCGCCGGCACCGCCAGCTCCGCCGTGCTCTCCGGCAGCGCGCGCGCATTCCACACGTCGCGCAGGCTGGCGAAGCGGGTCAGGCCGGCGTCCTGCGGGGTGAAGCGCAGGGTCGCGGCGCTCGTCCCCCGGTTGAACAAGGCGATCGCCCGGCGGCCGTCCGCCAGCGGCTTGACCCATATCTCGGTGCCGTCGCCCTTGCGCAGCGCCTGCGCCTGGACACCCCTGGCGTCCTGATCGATCGCGATCACTTCGCGATTGGTGAGGATGCGTTTGGTGGCTTCGCTGGTGAGGCGCAGGTCGTGCCCCATCAGCAGCGGCGCGGCGGACATCGCCCACAAGGTCATGTGGGTGCGATATTCGTCGTCGCTCATCCCGCCATTGCCGACCTCCAGCATGTCCGGATCGTTCCATCCGCCCGGCCCGGCGTCGCCCGGCTTGCCGTTATGATCGAAGCCGTTCTTGGCCATGTCCGCATAGGTGTCGGTGATGTCGCCGGTGGTGCGCCAGAGATGGCCGCCGACCGACCGACCCCAACTGCCGACATCGAAACGGCCATATTCGCACAGCGAAAAGAGCATCGATCGCCCGCTCGCCCGCAGCGCGGCGCCCATCTCGGCATAGCTGCGCACCACCGTGTCGCGATTGTCGTAGAACCATTCGCCCGAGCACAGATCATATTTCAGATAATCGATGCCCCAGGCGGCGAAGGTCTTCGCATCCTGCGCGACATGGCCGTAGCTCCCCTCATAGCCGGCGCAGGTGCGCGGACCGGGCGAGGAATAGATGCCGAGCTTCAGCCCGCGCGCATGGACGTAATCGGCCAGGGCCTTCATGTCCGGGAAGCGGGCATTCGGGCGGAGGCTGCCGTCCGGCCCGCGCGTGCCCTGCCAGCCATCGTCGATGTTGATGTAGACATAGCCCGCATCGCGCAGGCCGCTCGACACCATCGCATCGGCCATCGCGCGGATCGTCTTGTCGTCGATATGATCGGCGAACTTGTTCCAGCTGCTCCAGCCCATCGGCGGGGTCTTGGCCTGCCCGTCGGGCGCGAGCGCGCGGAATGGCGGCAGCGGCACCGGATGGAAGGCCAGCCTTTTCACCTCAGCGGCGGTGGCGGGGCGGCCCGACTGGTGCAGGTTGGAATGCCAGATGCCGCCCGTCAGGAGGATGCCCCCCGCATTGGCGGTCACCGTCCAGGGGCGTGTCTTCTCCTTGGCATTGATGTTGCGCGTCTCGAAGGCGAGCGTCTGGCCGTCGGCGCTGAGCGTCGCGTCGTCGAACGGGATCGTGCCGTACCAGTCGCTCGTCATCCGGCCGTGGAAATGCCCGTCGGCGCCGCGACTGGCCTCCAGCAGGCGCACGCCGGGATAGTGATCGGCATGATCGAACGCGAAGGCCAGCGTCTTCGCCTGGAACGGCGTGCGGCCCTGCGGCTGGCCCGCGCCGAGTGCGAGCGCGCCCAGCGCCACGGCGGACAAAAGACCGGCAATGCGCATGATGATCCTCCCCTTGTTCGATGACGGTCAGTCGCACCCGCCGGGCGATGTCGGCGGCAGGCGCGTCGGCGTGGGCGCCAGCATCTCCCATTCGGTGACGGCGACGGCGGCCGTCTTGCCCGCCGCCTGCGATGCGTCGAACACCGCCCGCACGCAGCGCGTCGTCACCGGTGGGAAGCGCGTCTCCTGCGGCTGATCGGCGGCCGTGCCGTATCCGCCGGCGCCCGGCACCGGCTTCCAGCCACCATCCCAATATTCGAGGTGCCAGCGTTTCGGCGGGGCGACGCCCTCCCCGGCGCCGGCGGGATGATCGGCCCAGAACCAGATGCGCGAACCGCTGAGCGTGACGGGCCGGTCCCAGCGATATTGCACCCATGGCTGCGCGGGATTGTCAGCACCATGCCACGTTCCCCACATGTCGGGCGGGAGCGGCGCCGTCGGGCGGATGCCGTCGTTGAGCGCCGCGATCCAATATTGCACTGGAACCGGCTCGTTCGAGGCCGAGGCCGCAGCGAAGCGGGCGATGTTGCGATCGGGCGATGTTGCCGGCGCAGGCCGCTTCGTGGGCGTGATCGGCACGATGGCGGGCGGGCTGACATTGTCATCGAAGGCCATGCGGTCGATCGCGACGCTGCGGCGGAAATGCCCGCCGCCCGCCGCATCCGCCGTGTGATAGGCGAACCACCACTGGCCCTTGAATTCCACCGCGCCGCCATGGGAGGTGGTCGACGATACCGGCCCGAGGAAGACTCCGCGATAGGTCCATGGCCCCAGCGGCGTCGGCGCCGTGCCATAAGCCTGGCAGGCATGGTAGACGGCGGGCGTGCAGGGCGATCCGGGGCCGGCCTGGTTGCCGGCATAGAGCAGGTAATAGGTGCCCTTGCGCTTCATCAGCCACGCCGCCTCGAAGAAGCCGGTGAGGCTGCGCACCTGCACCGGCGCCCCCTTGGGCGTGACCATGTCCGGCGCCAGCTCCATGCCGCGCAGGCGCCCGAACGTGCCCCAGTAGATGTAGACCCTTTTGTCGTCGTCGACGAACACGGTCGGGTCGATATTCTGCATGTCGTTGGCGACGGGCACCGTCTCGGAGATGATCGGGCCGGAAGGATGCGCGTCGGTCCACGGCCCGGCCGGGCTGTCGGCCACCGCGACGCCGATTCCGAAGCAATCCTTCGCCCCGCAATCGCGCTGGAGGACGGGCGCGTACATGTAGAGCCGCCCGTCCCCGCCCCGCACGATCTGCCCGGCATAGGCCCGGCCCGGCTCGGCCCATCGGAACACCGCCTCCGGCCGGGCGATGGCGGGATAATGGGTCCAGTCGCCGGACCCGGGGTCGCGCGTCTCCAGCAATTGCCATTCCGGCATGATGAAGTCGTTGACGCCCACCGGCGCGACGTCGCGGCCGGTGAGGATCCAGAGCCTGTCGCCCAGCACGACCGGCGCCGGGTCCGTGGAATAATAGCGCCCGTCCGCCATGATGGGGTTGCCGGGCGCGTGGATATGTTCGGGCTTGGGCGTCGGCTGCGCGAGCGCGGCGACCGGGAGAGCGGCGAGCAGCACGCCCAGCCGAAGCCCGGCCTTCACGTGGTGGCGCCGGGCTTGGCGGTGAACAGCACCATGCCGAACACCGGCCCTGCCGAAACCTTCTCGTGCGGCACGACCTTCACGGTGATCCGCGCCTTGCCCTGTGTGAGCGCGATCGGCAGCGGATATTCGACATCGAAGAACTTGCCGGGATGATCCTCGCCCAACTGCTGGGTCGCGACCTTCACGCCGTCGACGAGGATGTCGAATTCGCTGTGCCGCTCGCCACCCCAATAGGTCGCCGAGAGGATCAGCGGGCCGGGCCGTGTCTTCATGGTGAAAGCGAAGAAGCCGCCGGTCCGCGCATCGCGGCCGTTGCGCCCGCGATAGCTGACCGGATAGCTGGTCTCGGAGGTCAGGCCGTGATCATGCTCGGGCTGCATCTCGCCGAGATGGACGACGTCCACCGATCGTGCCGCGATGTCACGCAGGCGGGCCTGCTCGGCGACGTAGGCGGCTTTCTCGGTCTTCCAGGCGGCCTCGCTGAAATGCTTGAAATAGACGGCGCTGCGCCGGTCATATTGGCGGTAGAAGGGCACGAAGGTCAGGTCAGCCGGGCGGATCACGCCGCGGGAGGCGTAGGTCGCCGCCGCGGCGTCGGTCGCCGTGAAGCCGCCGAGCGGATTGTCGCCGACCATCGCCGGGTCCGCGCTGTCCCATGTATCGTCGCGCCCGCCGAGATCGGCGGCCATCACCATCGGCCCGCGCAGCACCGCGATCGTGTCGGGAGAACCGGCGGCGGTCTCGGTGCGCAGCTCCAGCGGCAGGCGGATGGCGAGCACGTCGCCCGCTTTCCACGACCGCTCGACGATCACATAGCCGCCGGCGGATCGCGTCAGCGCGGGCTTGCCATTGACCGTGACGGTCGCCCGCCCGTTCGCCCAGCCCGGCACCCGCAGCGCGATCGGGAAGCGGCCCGGTCTGCCGAGCTGCGCCAGCGTCAGCCGCGAGTCCGGCTCGAAGGGATAATGGGTGTCCAGCACCAGCTTCGCGTCATGCTTCGCCCAGCGCGCCTCGGACGGGATGTAGAGGTTGACGAGCAGCATGCCCTCCCCCTCCCAGAAGATCGAGGCGCCGTGCTTGGCATGGCTTTCCATGCCGGTGCCGACGCAGCACCAGAAGGCATCCTCGCCCGGCTTGGAATAGCCGCGCGTGGCGCCCGTCATCAGCGGCGTCATGTAGGTGAAGCCCGCCGTCTTCGGGTCCTGCGCCGCCATCACGTGATTGAGGTGCGCGCGCTCGTAATAATCGACCAAGGCCCCGTCCGGCTGCCAGCCGAACAGATGATCGGTGAGCTTGAGCATGTTGTAGGTGTTGCAATGCTCGCAGGTCTGCTCGGTGATGTGATCGGCGATCGTATCCGGCGCGGAGAAATATTCGCGGTCGGCATTGCCGCCGATCACATAGCTGTGATGCTGGGTCACCGCCTGCCAAAAGAAGCTGGCGGCGGTGCCCGGCTCGGCCTTGCCGGTCAGCTCGTAGATGCGCGCCAGGCCGATCAGCTTGGGCACCTGGGTGTTGGCATGGTGGTTGGCGAGCTCGTCCCGCTGCGCGGCCATCGGATCGAGCATCTTGCGATCGTAGATGCGCATGCCGAGCGCCAGCCACTTGCGATCGCCGGTGCGCGCGTAGAGTTCCGCGAAGCTCTCGTTCACGCCGCCATATTCGCAGCCCAGCATGTCCTGGAGCTGCGCATCGTCGAGCGCGGCGAACACCGTCTCGAAATAGCCCGCGAAGGCGACGGCGACGGCCAGCGCCTTGGGATTGCCCCAGCTCGCGTGGATGTCGAGCAGGCCGGCGAACAATTTGTGCACCGTGTAGAGCGGCGACCAGGCACCATTGAGATCGAAGCCGCCCGAGCGGATGTCGCCATGCATGATCTCGGGGAAGATCTCGATCGCATCGACGACCGTGCCGTCCTTGCGCTTGCGCTGCATCGCGCCGATGTAGCCGTTGCCGCGCTTCGCCTGGCAGACGGCCAGCTCGTCGACGATATAGTCGGCGCGGGTGCGGCATTCGGCATCGCCGGTCTGCTCGTGCATCAGCACCAGCGCGGACATGTAGTGGCCGAGCGTGTGGCCGGCGATGGTGTCGCTCTCCCAGCCGCCATAGATCGGGGCCTTGGGCTCCAGCCCCGCATAGAGCCGGAAATTGTGTAGGAACCGGTCCGCGCTCAGCCCCAGCAGATAGACGCGGTTGACCTCGACGGCGGTCGCATAATCGGACGGGCGCAGCCGCACCGCCGACAGCGGCAGCGGCTTGGCCGACTTGGGCAGGCCCGGCGCATTCGTCACGGCGAGCCCCTTGGAGGACACGGCCAGCGCCGCCGCGACTCCGGCGCCCATCATCAGTTCGCGGCGATTGGCTTCCACCATGGCATCCTCGTGTCGAAAGGGTTCGATCAGTCTTCGAAGGGCGCGGTCGCGATCGGGCGGCAGCGCAGGAAGGCGTCGGCGACGAGACGCAGCGGCGCCGGGTCGACATCGCTGCGGCCCTCGGTGATCAGCCGGGCGAAGCGCGCGTAGAGATTGGGATATTCGGCCTCGGGGCCGACCTCGCGCTCGGCGCCCTCGATCCACAGCCGGGCGCCGCCGTCGGACATGCGCAGCACGCCGTCGTCGGTCTCCACCGTGATGTCCCAGGTCTGCGGGCCGGTCTGCCGCCAGTCGAACACCGCGTGCACGGGGCAGCCGCTCATCGCGATCATGTCGAGCTCGGCGGCGATCGGCGTGGCACGGTTGGCGGGGATCTCCATCGTACCGTCCCGCAGGACGACAGGATCGGGCAGAATGCGCGTCGCGATCGACAGCGCGTTGATGCCGGGATCGAACACGCCGAGGCCGCCCGGCTCCCAAATCCACTGCTGGCCCGGATGCCAGCGGCGGACATCCTCCTTCCACACGATCTCGACCCGGTCGATGCGCCGCTCGGCCAGCCACGCGCGGGCATGCGGGACCGCCGGGGCGAAGCGCGAATGCCAGGTCGCGAACAGGGTGATGCCCGCCCCCTCGCCGAGGCGCTGCAACGCCTCGACCTCGGACAGGGTGGCGCCCGGCGGCTTCTCCAGCATCACATGCTTGCCGGCGCGGATCGCCTTGGCGGCTGCATCGAAGCGGACCTGCGGCGGCTGGCACATGGCGATGGCATCGACGCCGACGTCCGACGCCAGCAGCTCATCGATGGTGTGGAACACGGGGACGCCGTCCAGCGTGCCGGCGCGGGTCGCGACGGCGGCCAGCGCGAAGGCATCCGAATTGCGGATCGCCGGGAGATGCTGGTCGTGGGCGATCTTGCCCAGGCCGACGATGGCGATGCGGACGGCCATGTCAGATCACCCGGACGCGAACCGGGTCCGCCGCCGCGATCGCGATCGGATTGCGGACGGGGAGACGGAAGGGCCTGGCGCCGATCTCGAACACATCGCCCTCCTGCGTGCGCACATCGTCGCTGAAGGACAAAGTCGCCGTGCCGAAGAAATGGACGTGCACGTCGCCCGGACGGCGGAATGCGCCATATTTGAAGTGGTGATGCTCCAGATTGGCGATGCTGTGCGACATGTTCGCCTCGCCCGACAGAAAGGGCTTCTCCCAGATCACCGCGCCGTCGCGCAGGATGCGGCTGGTGCCTTCGACATGATCGGGCAGGTCGCCGAGCAGCAGCTCCGGCCCGAGCGCCGCGCAGCGCAGCTTGGAATGGGCCAGCCAGAGATAGTTGCCCCGCTCGGTGACGTGGTCGGAAAATTCGTTGGCGAGCGCGAAGCCGAGGCGCACCGGCGTGCCGTCCTCGTCGATCAGGTAGATGCCGGCGATTTCCGGTTCCTCGCCCGCATCCTGCGCGAAGGCGGGGGACGGCAGGGGCGCGCCCGGCGCGATCAGGCCGGAGCCATCGCCCTTGTAGAACCATTCCGGCTGCACGCCCGCTTGGCCCCCGGCGGGCTTGCCGCCCTCGACGCCCATCAGGAACATCTTCATCGAATCGGTCTGGTGGTTCGCGCCCGCCATGTCGCGATGCATCTTGTCGCGCCCCTCGGCCGAGCCGAGATGAGTGAGGCCGGTGCCGGTCATTAGCAGGTGCGCCGGATCGGCATGGTCGATCGGTGCGAGCAGTGTCACGCCATCGAGATCGATCGCCGCGCCGGGGCCGGCTTCGGCCACCGCCGCCGCGAGGGAGGTCCCCTCGTCGAGCGCCCGCCGGGCGATCTCTACGGTGGAGCCGACACCCGACACGCGGCGGGCGACGCCGTCTTCGCCCAGCAGGGCGACACCGCGATCGCCGTTGGCGTCACGAAACTGGATCAGGGATTGGGGCATGATGGTCCTCGTCAGCGGCGCTCGACCGCGCCGTCGATCCGGCGCGCGACGTTCCAGGGATTGTCGGAGCGGAGGGCGGCGGGCAGCAGGCGGTCGGGCAGGTTCTGGTAGCAGACCGGCCGCAGGAAACGGTCGATGGCGAGCGCGCCCACCGAGGTGGTGCGGCTGTCGCTGGTCGCCGGGAAGGGGCCGCCATGCACCATCGCGTGGCACACCTCCACGCCGGTCGGCCAGCCATTGCCGAGCACGCGGCCGACGCGGCGCTCCAGCACCGGCATCAGGTCCGCCGCTGCATCGAGGTCCGCATCGTCGAACAGCAAGGTCGCGGTCAGCTGGCCTTCCATCGCGTCGAGCAGCGCCTTCACCTCGTCCCAGTCGCGGGCACGCACCAGGATGGAGGAGGAGCCGAACACCTCATGCGCCAGCGCACCATCGCGGAGGAATTCGGCGACCGTCGTGCCGAACAGCACGCTTTGCGCTTGGTGCGCGCCCGTGCCGACGGGGCCGCGCGCCAGCGTCTCGACCGCGGCATGGCCGTTCAGCGCCGCGACGCCCTTCTCGAAGCTGGCATGGATGCCCGGCGTCAGCATCTGCTGGGCGGGGCACACCTCCAGCGCCGCCGTCGCCGATGCGACGAAGACGTCGAGCTCCGGCCGGTCGAGCGCGATGACCAGCCCCGGATTGGTGCAGAACTGGCCGGCGCCCATGGTCAGCGACTGGACGAACGCCTCGCCCAGCGCCTTTCCGCGCGACGCCGCCGCGCCGGGGAAGAGGATCACCGGGTTGATGCTGCTCATCTCGGCATAGACCGGGATCGGCTCGGGCCGCGCCGCCGCGATCCGCATCAGCGCCATGCCGCCGCCACGCGATCCGGTGAAGCCCACCGCCTTGATCCGGCGATCGGCGACCAGCGCCCCGCCCAGCGCGTTGCTGGTGCCGGGGAGATAGGAGAAGACGCCATCCGGCAGCCCGCATTCCGCCACCGCCTCGCGCACCGCGCGGGCGACCAGCTCGCCGGTGCCGGGATGCGCCGGATGCCCCTTGACCACCACCGGACAGCCGGCCGCGAGCGCGGAGGCGGTGTCTCCGCCGGCCACCGAGAAAGCGAGGGGGAAGTTGGAGGCGCCGAACACCGCGACAGGGCCGAGCGCGACATTGCGGCGGCGGAGATCCGGCCGGGGCAGCGGCGCGCGATCCGGCAAGGCGGGATCGACGGTGACGTCCAGCCAGTCGCCCGCGCGCACCACCTGCGCGAACAGCCGCAGCTGCCCGGTGGTGCGGCCGCGCTCGCCCTCCAGCCGCCCGCGCGGCAGACCGGTCTCCTGCATGGCGCGCACGATCAGCGCATCGCCGATCGCCTCGATCCGGGCGGCGATCGCTTCGAGGAACGCGGCGCGGCGGTCGAGCGGCAGCTCCGCATAATCGCCGGCCGCCGCCGCCAAGGCGCAGGCGGCATCGACAGCGTCCGCATCGGCCTCGGCAAAGGACGGCCCGATCAGGCCGCCCGTGGAAGGATCGACGGCATCGAACAGAGTAGGCCCCGTCCGATCCTCCGAACCGAGCAGGATAGCGCCAGTGATGTCCATGGAATCGCCTTACGTCTGACAGTATACGATATAAATAATCTTCGCAGATCGCCGTTCGGGGGTCAAGCGCGATCGCCCGACGCTCAGGCCAGCGGCTGCTCCGTCCCCGTGGAGACGTGGGTCGGCCGTGATCCCCACAGCGCATAGAACAAGGTGTAGAGCTCGCAGGCGGCGGTCAGCAGGAAGCTCCACTGCAGGCCGTAATGATCGGCCAGCTTGCCCTGCACGATCACCAGCGCACCGCCCGCGATCGCCATGATCAGCAGGCCCGACCCCTCTTCGGTGAGCGGCCCCAGCCCTTTAATACCGAGCGTGAAGATGGTCGGGAACATGATCGAATGGAACAGCCCTACGAGGATCAGCGACCACATCGCCACCGGCCCGTGGGTGAAGGTCGTCACGATCATCACCACGAACGCGCCGACCGAGAAGAGGGCGAGCACCTTGTCGCCGGGAATCGAGCGCATCAGGAAGCTGCCGATGAAGCGCCCGACCATCATCCCGCCCCACAGCAGGAAGAGATAGTGCGACGCCTGCTCGTGGGTGAGGTTGCCGATGTCGGGCGCGCTCACGAAGCTGATGAAGAGATTGGCGACGCCGATCTCGGCGATCAGGTAGATGAAGATGGCGGGCACGCCGAACACCAGGTTGCGGTGCTTCCACAGCGAATGGCCGCGCCGCTCCTCGGCCGAGCTGCGGCGGGTCGCGGCGCCCATGTCGGGCAGGCGGAAGCGCGCGATCACGATCGCCAGCACGACCAGTACGGCGGCCACGATCAGATAGGGCAATTGCACCGAATGGGCATCGGCCAGCCGCTCGGCCGGGGTGAGATGGACGCCCGCCGCCTCGGTGCCGGACTTGGAGCGGCCAAGGATCAGATAGCCGCCGAACAGCGGCGCCAGCGTGGTCCCGAGCGAATTGAACGCCTGGACGAGGTTGAGCCGCGATTCGGACGTTTCGGGCGGGCCGACCACCGCGACATAGGGATTGGCCGCGACCTGGAGCAGGGTGATCCCGCTGGCGATCACGAACAAGGCGAACAGCGTCACCCCGTAGGACGGGATCGCCGCCGCCGGGATCATGCCGAGCGCGCCCGCCGCCATGATCAGCAGGCCCACCACCATCGCCTTCTTGTAGCCGATCCGCTCGATCAGCTTGGCCGACGGGATCGACGCGAAGAAATAGGCGATGAACCAGGTCGATTCGATCAGCGTGGTCTGGGTGTAATCCAGATCGAACACGCTCTTCAGGTGCGGCAGCAACGTGTTGTTGATGACCGTCACGAAGCCCCAGATGAAGAACAGGCTCGCCAGCAAGGTGAGCGCGGACGCATAAGCCGGCCGGCCTTCGCCCGTTGCGGGCGCTTCCGCGCCCCGCATCTGCCCCGGTACGATCGCCATCAGTCACCCTTCCCGAAACGCGCCGACGAAACGGCTTTGCTTATCCCTTATTGTCTGACTATATACTGTTTCATACAGCGTCAATGCGCGGAGAGGCTTGTGGGCGGACGGGGCATTATCATCATGACGGCCATGACGGCCGCCTCGCTCGCCGCGGGATCGCCGGCCGGGGCCGTCTCGGTGCAGCGCGCGCCGTTCGGGACGATGCCCGACGGCACCCGGATCGAGGCGGTGACGCTCTCCAACGGTCACGGCGTCAGCGCCCGCATCATCAGCTTCGGCGCCACCCTGCAATCGCTCAAGGCGCCGGACCGCAACGGGCGGAGCGCCGATATCGAGCTCGGCTATGACGATCTCGCCTCCTACGTCTCCAAGCCCAATTACTGGGGGGCGTCGATCGGCCGCTATGCCAATCGCATCGCCGGCGGCCGCTTCACCCTGAACGGCAAGCGCTATCAATTGCCGATCAACGACAAGACCAACTCGCTCCACGGCGGCGACGGTTTCGACCGGCGCCCGTGGCGCATCCTCTCGGTGGACCAGCGCGGCAGCGTCACCTTCGAGATCGACAGCGCCGACGGCGACCAGGGCTATCCCGGCGCGCTCAAGGCCCGAGTCACCTACACGCTGACCGAGGCCAACGAGCTCAGGATCGACTTCGACGCCGAGACCACCGCGCCGACCGTGGTCAACATGACCAACCACGCCATCTTCAACCTCGCCGGCGAAGGCGCGCCGGGCGGCATCCTGCAGCACCGCCTGACCATTCCCGCCAGCCACTATACGCCGGTCAACGCGACGCTGATCCCGACCGGAGAACTCAAGCCGGTCGCCGGGACGGTCTTCGATTTCACCCATGGCCGCGTGATCGCGGACGGCGTGCGCGACGGGCGCGATCCGCAGATCGTCGCGGGCCGGGGCTACGACCATAATTTCGCGCTCGATGCCGGGCTGACCCAGACGCCCAAGCTCGCCGCCCGGCTGGAGGACCCGGCCTCGGGCCGCGTGCTCGAGATGCTGACCACCGAGCCCGGCGTGCAGGTCTATACGGGCAATTTCCTGGATGGCACGTTCGTCGGCAAATCGGGGCATCTCTATCGCATGGGCGACGGCATCGCGCTCGAGCCGCAGAAATTCCCGGATTCCCCCAATCACCCGGCCTTCGCGTCCGCGCGCGTCGATCCGGGCAAACCCTATCACCATTCTATGATCTTCCGCCTTTCGGTGATGCGGTGATCTTTCGGAGCCCGTTCCTGCATGTCTGACGCCCCTGCCCCGGCGAAACTCCGGTCGCGCGCCTGGTTCGACAATCCCGCCAACATCGACATGACGGCGCTTTATCTGGAGCGCTATCTGAACTTCGGGCTGAGCCTGGAGGAACTGCGATCGGGCAAGCCGATCATCGGTATCGCGCAGACCGGCTCCGATCTGTCGCCCTGCAACCGCCATCACCTCGTGCTCGCCGAGCGCGTGCGCGAGGGCATCCGGGAAGCCGGCGGCATCGCGATCGAATTCCCCGTCCATCCCATCCAGGAGACCGGCAAGCGCCCCACCGCCGGGCTCGACCGCAACCTCTCCTATCTCGCGCTGGTCGAACTGCTCTACGGCTATCCGCTCGACGGCGTGGTGCTGACCATCGGTTGCGACAAGACGACGCCCGCCTGCCTGATGGCGGCGGCGACCGTGAACATTCCCGCGATCGCGCTATCGGTCGGCCCGATGCTGAACGGCTGGCACAAGGGCGAGCGCACCGGATCGGGCACCATCGTCTGGAAGGCGCGCGAGATGCTGGCCGCCGGCGAGATCGACGATGCCGGCTTCATCAAGCTCGTCGCCTCCTCGGCGCCGTCGACCGGCTATTGCAACACAATGGGCACGGCCACGACGATGAACTCGCTGGCCGAAGCGCTGGGCATGCAGCTGCCCGGATCGGCCGCCATTCCCGCGCCCTATCGCGACCGGCAGGAAATCGCCTATCGCACCGGCCTGCGCATCGTCGACATGGTGCACGAGGATCTCAAGCCCTCCGACATCCTGACCCGCGACGCCTTCCTCAACGCGATCGTCGTCAACTCCGCGATCGGCGGATCGACCAACGCGCCGATCCACCTCGCGGCGATCGCCCGGCATATCGGCGTGGACCTGCCGCTCAGCGACTGGCAGGCGCACGGCCACAAGGTGCCGCTGCTGGTGAACCTGCAGCCGGCGGGCGAGTATCTGGGCGAGGATTATTATCACGCCGGCGGCGTTCCGGCCGTCATCTCCCAACTGATGGCGCAAGGGTTGATCCACGAAGGCGCGATGACCGCCAACGGCCATACGATCGGCGACAATAACCGGGGCGTGGCGATCGAGGACGAGAAGGTCATCCGCCCCTTCGACCAGCCACTGAAGGAAGCGGCCGGCTTCATCGTCCTCTCCGGCAATCTGTTCGATGCGGCGATCATGAAGACCAGCGTGATCTCGGACGAGTTCCGCGCCCGCTACCTCTCCGATCCCGACGATCCCGATGCTTTCGAAGGGCCGGCGGTCGTGTTCGACGGGCCGGAGGATTATCACGCGCGGATCGACGATCCCGCGCTTGGCATCACCATCCGGTCGCTGCTGTTCATGCGCGGCGCCGGGCCGATCGGCTATCCGGGCGCGGCCGAGGTGGTCAACATGCGCGCACCCGCCTACCTGATCCGCGAGGGCGTGCACGGCCTGCCCTGCATCGGCGACGGGCGCCAGTCCGGCACGTCGGGCAGCCCCTCGATCCTGAACGCCTCGCCCGAGGCCGCCGCGATGGGCGGGCTGGCGCTGCTCCGGACGGGCGATCGCGTGCGTATCGACCTGCGCAAGGGCACCGCCGACGTACTGATCTCCGATGAGGAGCTGGCCGAACGCCGCCACGCGCTCAGCGCGGCGGGCGGCTTTCCCTACCCGCCCTCGCAGACGCCGTGGCAGGAGATCCAGCGCGGCATCGTCGGCCAGATGGATACGGGCGCGATCCTGGAAGGATCGGAGAAATACCAGCGCATCGCCCAGACCAAGGGGCTGCCGCGCGACAATCATTAAGCTGGGTCGATATTTCCCATCGTCGTCCCGGCGAAAGCCGGGATCCATGGACAGCTATGCGCCCGCAAATCAGCGACCAGCATTCTTCCATGACATCGGATATGTTGGCGGGCGATACGCCCCTTCATCTCGCTCACCGCACCCCTGGATACCGGCTTTCGCCCGGACGACGGGATATCGGCGCCTCAAATAGTCAAAGCGTGTCGTTGAGCGACAGCTCCGTGTCCGCGAGCGCCAGCCGGACCAGCTCGGCCATCGCCGCGCGCGACTTGGATGCGCTTCCCGCCGCGATCGCGGCGAGCAGGGTGCGATGCTCCGGGATCGGATCGCGCGGCAAGGCGCGCTTGCGCTGCTTGAAGATGGTGGTCCAGGCGATCGCCGCCATGATCGAACTGGCCAGCGCGATGATGGCATCGTTACCCGTCGCCTCCAGCATGATCAGGTGGAAGCGCTGGTCGGCGGATCGGCCTTCCTCGGTGGCGAGGCCGTGGGCCGCCATCTCATCGAGCGCGTTGCTCATCTGCTCGACCTGCTGGCGGCTCCGCCGCTTGGCGGCGAAGGCGGCCGCCGCCGGTTCGACCACCATGCGCAGCTCGAACAGATCCCGCACGAAGCGCGGCGACGGCTCCGATTCGAACTGCCAGGCCAGCAGGTCCGGATCGAGCAGGCTCCAGCGCTGGCGGGGGCTGACGCGCGTGCCCGATTTGGGGCGGCTGTCGATCAGCCCCTTGGCAGCCAGGATGCGGAACGCCTCGCGCAGCACCGATCGCGAAATGCCCAGTTGCTCGCTATATTCGATCTCGCCGGGGAAGACGTGACCCTGGGGCAATTCCCCCGTCAGGATCATGACGCCGAGCTGCTGCGCGAGCGATCCCTGCAGCCGGCGGTTGTGATTGCTGCCGGGTATGGTCTTGTGGAAATTCATGGCGGTTCCCATCCCCGGCTTTGTGCCCGAGCCCCAGTGCGAAGTCACACGATATTCAGCCCAAATCCGTCGCTTCGTCTGATCATATACCGTATAATATCATTTGACTATGGCCGATGGCGCTGGTCTAATCGCGGCAAGACGGTCGGAGGCTCCCCGATATGAAACGCCGCCATTTCCTCGCCGGGCTCGGCGTCGCCGCGGCGGCATCGCGCACCTCCGCCAGCCCGGTCCTGCGATCGGACGGGGATGGCGTGCGGGGCTTCGACCTCACGTTCGCCGATGGCCGGCTGACCCGCCTGCGCCACGCCGGCGATGCGTATGAAACGGACTATCTCGCGCCGGGACTGAGCCTCGGCGGCATCGCGCTGGCCGTCCGCCGATCCGGGCGGGCGTGGCAGGATGTCCAGACCGATGCCCTAGGCGACGGCACCGCTTCGCAGCCGGGCGCCGGGCGATGGGATCGTGTCGCGACTCTCGCGCTCGACGGCATGCCGGCGCTGCGGATCGTCACCGAATTCGCGCTCGTGCGGGACGAGCTGATTTGGTCGGTCACGCTCGAAAATCAGCTCGCCGAGCCGCTGGAGATCGGCGATCTCGCCCTGCCTCTGCCGATGAACGGCCACTTCACCGACAAGAGGCCGCTCACCAGCTTCGTGCTGAAGCACAGTTTCGTTTCAGGCGCCGGGTCCTTCTTCTACTGGATGCGGGCCAATAGCGTCGGCCCCTATCTGATGATGACGCCGGACGAAGGCACGTCATTCCAATATTGGGATCATCATCCCGAGGCGCCATACCGGGCGTTCGTGCATTCCAGGGCCGAGCGGGAGGCGGTGGCCGAACACGGCGCCACCTGGCGCCTGCCGGCGACCTCGCTCACCCTCGCCCCCCATGGCTCGGCCGGGAGCAGCGCGCGCAAGGCGGTGCGCTTCGGCTGGGTCGCCGATCATGCCGGGGTGCGCGACCGGCTGGCGCAGCGCGGCCTGCTCGATATCGACGTGACCCCGGGCATGACCGTGCCGACCGGCTGGGACGTGACGATCGCGGTGCGCTCCACCCATCCGCTCGCCGCGATCGAGGCGGAGCATGGCGGCGACACGCGGATCGAGGCGCTCGGCCGGCGGGGCGAACGGCAACTCTACCGCATCCGCTTCGCCCGCCTCGGCGAAAACCGCCTCGCGCTCCGGCAGGAAAGCGGCGGGACGACCTGGCTCGAATTCTTCGTGACGGAGGCGATCGAGACGCTGATCGCCAAGCGCGGCGCCTTCATCGCCCGTCACCAGCATCGCGATCCGGCACAATGGTATTACGGCCTGCTCGCCGAATGGAATGCCGAGACCGGCGTGATGCTCGGCCCCGACAATTACGACCGGATCAAGGGCTGGCGCATCTACGAGGTGACGTGCGACGATCCCGGCCTCAGCAAGCCCGCCTTCCTCGCATCGAAGAACGCCGAATATCCGGTGCAGCAGGAGGTCGACGCACTCGATCTCTATATCGACCATTTCGTGTGGGGCGGCCTGCAGCGCACGACGGAGCAGCATTATCCCTACGCCATCTATGGGATCCCCGACTGGAAGACGAACCGCAACAGCCCGGACGACGGCCCCAAGGGCAAGCTGCACATCTGGCGCCCCTATGATTATCCGCACATCGTCTGCCTCTATTTCGCGATGTGGCGGATCGCGCGGGATCATCCGCAGATCCGCACGCGCCTGGCGGCCGACGCCTATCTCGATCGCGCCGCCGGCACCGCGATCGCGATGTTCACCGTGCCGAAGGAGGTCGCCCACTGGTCCGCCTACGAGACCGGCTTCTACAATGAATGCGTGATCCCCGATCTGATCGACGCGCTCGACCAGGCGGGGCGCGCCGGCCCGGCCGCCGTGCTGCGCGGCCATTGGGAGCGCAAGGTCGATTTCTTCCTGCACGGCAAGCCGAACCTGTTCGGATCGGAATATGCCTTCGATTCCACCGGCTTCGAATCCACCCAGGCGATCGCTTCCTATGCGCTCGCCCATGCCGGGCGCGGCGGCGCGCTCGCGGTGACGCAAGACGAGGCGCGCCGCTTCGCCGACGCGCAGATGGCGGCCAACATATTCTGTCGCGGATCGATCGAACCCGCTTATTACCTGCTCGGCAGCGATTACCGGTCGAATGGCGGCGACGCCTACACGCTCACCTACATGGCGCAGATGGGCGGATGGGCCGTCCTCGATTATGCCCTGCACATGGCGCGGCAACCCGCCGCGCTGCTGCGCCTCGGCTATCAATCCTATCTGAGCAGCTGGGCGCTCGTGAACAGCGGCACGGCCGCATCGAACCACGGCTACTGGTTTCCCGGCGAGGCGCATGACGGCGCGGCTGGCGGCGGCTTTGAACCGGCTTCCTACGGCAAGACCTGGCTCGATCAGCCGCACCATCGCGGCTCCTGGTATTATTCCTGCGAGATCGACCTCGGCTTCTGCGGCGCGCTGCGTGGTGCCGCGACGATCCTCGCCGACGATCCGATCTTCGGGCGCGTCTGCCTGGGCGGCACGTCGGAGGAGCATGCGGGCGGCCAGCACGTGATGCTGCGCGACGGCGTGCGCCGCCGCTTCCATGCGCGGCTGGATGGCCGCTCGCTCGACCTCGTCCTGCGCAACGATCGCTTTGCGGCGGACGAACCGCTGGTGATCGGTGCGCACGACCTGCGTTTCACGATCGAGAGCGCCAATCCGGCCGGCCATGTCGCGGAGCTCGCGCATACCGGCCTGCCCGCGGGTGCCTATCGCCTGATCCGGGACGATGGCGCGTCGAGCGCCGTCGCGGTCAACGCCGGAGAGGGGCGCATCGGCTTGCCGCTGGGCGCCGGCGCGGAGCAGCGGCGCTTCACTTTGCGTCGGGCCTAGAGCGAGCCCCGTCGTCCCGGGGAAAGGAGGGGATGTTGCCCTACCCCTAGCGCCCGCCCCTCCGGCGGTTCGCGAACAGCAAGGCGGCGGCGATCGCCGGCGGCCCGACCGTCACCGCACCCGCGCCCTTCGCGGGGGCCGGCGGCGATGCCGGCCCCGGCTTGTGGCTCAATCCCCCCGCTCCCATCACACCAGATCCTTCACCCACACCTGCGAGCGCGCGACACGCGGCCGGCGATGGCCGCCGTCCTGGCCTTGCGCCGCCGCCCCGGCCGTGCCCGGCGCGTAATTGACGTTGCCGCCGGCGAATTCGCGGTCCGGCCCGCCCTCGCGGTTCATCCGCGCGAAATTGGGGATCGCGACCATCGGCGTACCGTCCGCCCACTGGCCGGTCAGCGTCATCACGCCGCCGAGCAGATCGCCGCGCCATTGCGGCACCAGCGGCGCCTTGGACAAAGCCTTGCCGATGTCCGGCTGGTCGGCTTCCTCGACATTGTAGAGCAGCGGCCCGTATTGGAGCGCGACGTGGCCGCGATCCGCCTCGATGCGCTCGTCCGCCTTGATGCGCTGGGCCGTCATCGGCAGTTCGAGCGCGATCGTGTCGCCCGCCCGCCATTCGCGGGTGATCACCGCATAGCCCTTCTCGATCCGCACCGGCACCGGCGTACCGTTCACGGCGAGGCGGGTGAGCCCCTGCACCTTCGGCGTCTGGGCGTAGAGCGTGCTGGTCGCGCGATCCGGCACGCGGATGCGGATGGCGAAGGTCGCCGGCCGCTTCGGGTTCACCGTCAGCGCCACCGCGCCGCTCCACGGATAATCGGTCTTCTGCACCATTTCCACATGCGTGCCGGCGACATCGCCCACCTGCACCCGGCTGCCGATGAAGAGGTTCACGAAGAGGCCGTCGGCCGCCTTGGCATAGGTCCAGGTCGGCACCATCAGCAAGGTGCGCGGGATGTTGCCGACGCAGCAGGGGCAGACGTGCCACGGCGTCCGCTCGGTATTCACCAAGGGATTGGTGTAGCAGAAATTACGCCCCTCCAGATCGACCGCGCCGAGCAGGGCGTTGTACATCGTCTGCTCGTAGAGATCGGCGTAGCGGGCGTCGTGATAGGCGAGGTTGAGCTTGTACTGGAAGAAGATCAGCCCGCAACTGGAGCAACTCTCGCAATAAGCCTCGTTGCGCAGCGAATAATTCGGGCCGAAGCCTTCGGAGGTCTCGCCGCTGCCGATGCCGCCCGTCACGTAGAACTTGCGGTTCACCATATTGTCCCAGAGCGACATGACCGCGCTTTGATAATCCTTGTCGCCGGTTTCGGCGGCGATGTCGGCCATGCCCGAATAGAAATAGGTGGCGCGCACCGCATGGCCCACCGCCTCATACTGGCGCGCGGGCGGCAGGTGGCTCTGGTCATATTCCTGGCCCCCGCGCCGGGAATCGAGCAGGAATTTGGCGAGCCGGATATAGGCGTCGCCGCGCCCGCCGCCCTCGACGTCGTTGACGAAACGGCCGAAGCGGACGAGCGCCTGCTCCATCTCCTGATGGCCGTCGAACCACGCCTGCTTGCCCGGCCCGATATGGGCGACCCAGCAATCGGCGAGCTTCTTGGCGGCGTCGTAGAGGCGCAGGTCCTGCCCGTCGGTCAGCGTGTGGTGGTTGATCGCGGATTCGATGAAATAGCCGGCCGTATAGCCTTCGTGGTTGCCGCGATGCGCCGGGTCCCAATGGTGCGGCCACTGGCGGCGATCGGCGAGCGTATAGGCGGTCTGGAGATAGCCGTCCGGCTCCTGCGCGCCGAGGATCTTGGGGATCCACTCCTCCAGCGTTGCGCGCATTGCCTGTTGCGCGGCGACGATGTCGGGATCGCCCTGCGGATCGACCATCAGCGCGATGCACATGGATTCGACCGTCTGGTGCACCCAGGCGTTCGAGAAGACGTAGCCCTTGTGCCCTTCGTGCGGCAGGCCGCGCAGCGCGAGCCCGGCATTGACGAAATTGTCGATGCCGCCTTGCCCTTCCTTCAGGTCGGTGCGCTCGCAATAGGCGACGCAGTGCGGGATCCAGCTGGTGATCAGCGCCTTGGCGCGCGCGCTCCACAGCGGGCTGTCGATGGCGTAGCGCGTGGTGTAGACGACATCGAGCCGCTTGGCCGGAGGCGCCGGCTCGGCCCGCACGGCGAGCCGCGAGGCGGCGCTGAGGCCTTCCGCCGTCGCGCCCAGTTCCAGCACATAATCGCCCGGCGCCGAGAAGGTGGCCGTCGTTTCAGGGTTGGACGGATCGGCGAAGCGCACCCGCCCCGGGCCTGACACCGCCTTCCACCGCACGCTGTGCGCCGAATCCGGGTTCAGCCAGTCGGCCTTGCCCATCAGGTAGGTCTGCCCGCCCATGACGACCGTGCGATCGATCCCGGCCTCGACCACCGGGGCGAAGGACGGCACCGCGCCGCTGCTATAGACCTTCCATTCGAGGATACCGGTCGAGCGTTCGCCGTCCGACACCATCTCCAGCCGCAGCTTGTCGGTCTGGACGGGATCGAAACTGGTGGTGTTGAAGCGATCGCCGGCGACGCCCAGGCCCTGCGCCTTGGGCACCGCGACCCACTGGCCGTCCTTCCAGTAGAGCAGGCGGCAGGAGGCCGGTGCGCCGACCCCGCCGCCGTCGATCCACCAATAGACGTCGATCCGGTCGGTGCGGATCGGCTTGGCCCATTCATATTGGACCCACTGCGTGTCCTTGCGCGGCCAGTTGCCGTAGCTGCCCTTTTCCGCGTCGGCGGAATTCTCCGGCGCGAAACCGTCGTTCAGCGCGCCGATCCTGGCGTCGCCCGAGACATGCAAGGCGGAAGCCGTGGCGACCTTGGCGAGGTTGATCGCGACGGGAGCAACGGCGGCCAGCGCCCGCGTCGTCCCCGCACCGGCCGTGACCATCGCGACACCCGCCGCGCCCGCCAGGAAGCGCCGGCGCCCGATCAGCGATGCGGCGGAGGATTCCTTCGAACAGCATTCGCTCGCCACGACAACTCCTCCACGCCGACATTGTCCATTTTCAAAATCGTATACTGTAGGACAATATCGAGCGCAAGGCGCTTCTCCGGACGATCATTCGGCGTGCCGGGATTCCTTCGGCTGGGTCGCCTTCCACGCCTGGAAGGCATCGATCGCGTCGGACTGGCGCAGCACCTTCGAATGGGGATCGATGGTGAAGTTCGCATCCGCCGGCAGCGGCAGGGTGCCGTGGCCGTCTGCCATCGCCACGGTCTCGATCCGGTCGTTCACCCGCACCTCGATCGGCATCGGAAACGGCAGGCCATCGGGCGCCTGCCAGGCCAGATCGAGCCTGTCGCCGCTGCGCGTCACCTGCAACCGGGGCAGCGCCGCCTTGTAGAGATAGACGTTGAAGAACCAGCCATAATCCTTGCCCGTCACGGTGTTGACGAGGCCCTCGAATTCCTTGCTGGTGCCGAAGCGCGTGGTGAAATTGCCGGGCTTGGGGTCCGGCCGACCATAGACCAGCTCGCGCACCGCGGTGAAGAAGGCCTTGTCGCCGATCAACTGGCGCAGCGTGTGAATGACGACACTGCCCTTGCCGTAGACATCCGAAGTCGGGCCGGTGGCATGATCGTCATAGACCTCCTCCTCGGACCGCTCGCGATCGGTGACGAGGGGCTGTTCGTTGGTGATGCCGGCGCGCTGCTGCATCAGGATCGAATAATAATCCATGTCGCCATGGAGATACTGGCCGAACAGCGGCTGCATGTAGGAGCCGAAGCCTTCGTGCAGCCACATGTCGTCATAATTGCCGAGGAACTGGTTGGCGAAATATTCGTGGCTGAACTCGTGCTGGAGCAGCGTGTCGTAGCCGTACATGGTCTTGGCGTAATGGCTGCCATAACCGTTGATCGTCTGATGCTCCATGCCCGAGAAGGAGGTCTCCACCACGCCCATCTTCTGGTCGCCCCAGGGATAGGGACCGATCTGCGACTCGAAGAAATCGAGGATCAGCGGGAATTCCTTGAAAAGGCCCTGCGCCTTCTGCTCCTCGCCCGGCAGATACCAGTAACGCAGTGGGATCGTGTTGCCGAAACGGCTCTTGTAATCGGCCGACAGCAATTTGAACGGGCCGACATTGACGATCACGCCATAAGTGTGCGGGCTGCGCGCGCGCCAGTTCCAGGTGCTCCAGCCATTCTTCTCGGTCATGCCCATGAAGGTGCCGTTGGCGGGCGCGACCAACGGCGACGGCACGACATAGTGCAGGTCCGCCCATTGCGGCTTCTTGCGCGGATGGTCGATGCACGGCCAGAGCATGTCGCAGCCCCCGCCCCACAAGGAGCTGCCCACCCAGGGCTTGCCGTCAGGCGTGGTGCTCCACACCATGCCGCCATCCCAGGGCGGGCGCTTGGCGACATGGGGGACACCGCCATAGACGATCCGCACGTCCACCTTCTGCCCGGCGGCGATCGGCTTGGGCGGCACGATCTCCAGCTTGCCCTGCGGGTTGCTGTAGGCGCTGGCCGGGAGCCTGCGCCCGTCGAGATAGACCGCCGAGATGGCGTAATAGGAATAGAGATCGAGCGGGATACGGCTGATCTTCATGCTGGGCCGGAGCGTCAGCGTGGCATCGCCCTCGATGCGCCGGGCATCGGGGATGATCTTCATGGTGAGATCGAGATGCTCGAAGGCGAGCGCCATCTCCTCGGGCGGCAGCACCCCGCCCTGCTGGCGCGTGACCGGTGTCAGCGGCGCGGTAGGGTCGCCCGGCGGCGGCGCGACGTAGCCCGCCGCCATCGCCGCGCCGGCGATCGCCAGCAGGCTTACTCCGAACGCGCCCTTCATCCCGGCGCGCATCAGAACTTCTTCTGCACGCTGGTGTAGAAATAGCGGCCGATCGAATCGAACGTCGTCTGATCGAAGCCGTTGGCGTAATTGCCCTCCAGGAAGGGCGGCATGCGATCGAACAGATTGCGCACGCCCAGCGTGAAGGTCGTGTCGCCCGGATCGATCTCCACATTGACCTGCACGTCGTGCTGCACATAGCTCTTGGCGCGCGGATAGCGGCCGTTGACGTCCTGCAGGCCGTCGTCGTTGCGCACGGCGCCGACGAAGCGGCCATTGTACGAGACGCTGAACCTGTCGAGCGACCAGGTGATCAGCGCATTGGCCCGGAAGCGTGCCAGCGTGCCATATTGCTGCTCGTAGGTGCCGACCCGCTCGACCGCCGCCACGCCGGGCGCCGGTGGCAGCTTGAAGCTGTCCAGATAGGTCAGATTGCCCTGGAGGTTGAGCTTGCCCCAATTGTGCATGCCGGTGGCGTAGACCACTTCCGCGTCGATGCCCTTGATCTCCTCGGTGAGGAGGTTGTCGCGCAGCGCGATCACGTCCGCGATCACGCCGTCGCTGCCGCGAATGACATCGCCCGGAAAGCTGCCGTTCGCCGCATTCTGGTCGATGATGAAATTGACGTTCGGGGAGCCGATGATGTTGCTCTTCTTGATGCGGTAATAATCGACCGTGAGGGCGAGGCCGGGCAGGAAGCTGGGCGTATAGACCAGGCCGACCGTCAGGTTCCTGGCGGTTTCCGGCCTCAGGTTCGGATTGCCGCCGGTCAGCACGAAGGCCCCCGTCGAGGTGCTGACCACCTGATGGCCGCCGCAGCCCGGATAGCTCGCATAATTGGCGCCGACGCACGGGTCGATGACCGGCTGGAAGCCGTTGGTCTGGCCGCCATAGGCCTCGGTGAAGGTCGGCGCGCGGAAACCGGTGCCCCAGGTGCCGCGGATCAGCAGATCGTGGATCGGCCGCCACTTGATGCCGACCTTGGGATTGGTGGTGCCGCCGAAGGCATTATAGTGCGAATAGCGGACGGCGGCCTCGACATCGAGGCTGCGGATCAGCGGCAGGTCCTTCAGGATCGGCACGCCGAGCTCGGCATAGACCTCGCCGATCTTGCGCGCCGGCGGCAAGGCGTTCGGCTCCAGCGTGCGGCCGACGAAGGCATTTTCCTGCGACAGCTCATCGAAGGTGAGCGAATAGGTCTCCTCGCGATATTCGCCGCCGATCGCGAGGTTCACCGGGCCCGCCGGCAGGTCGAACAGCGATCCGTTGGCGTTGACCACCGCCGACTTGAGGCTGGACGAGGAATTGCTACTCGAATCCGCGGTGATGAAGTCGAGCATCTCCGGCGTGACCGAACCGACCCCGCCGAACAGGTTGATCGGCACGCAGCCGTCGACCGCATGATTGCAGACGCCGGGGCCACCGGCCGCCTCCTGGATCTTGGAATAGACGATGCCGTGGCCGAGGAAGCTGTATTCGTCGAGATGCTGGTAGTTATAGGATGCATCCCACTTCCAGTTGCCGAACAGATCGCCCTTCAGTCCGGCGACGATGCGGTAGGTGTTGTCGTGCACGTCGTTCTGGCGGCGATCGCGGATCGGCTCCTCGGTGAAGGAGCGCGCGACGCTGAGCGCCTGGCCGAACGGATTGTAGATATTGTCGGCCGCGACGATGACGGGGTTGCCATAGACCGCACCGATATAATCGGGCGCCAGATAGCCCAGCGAATGGCGGTGGTTGTACGATGCCTCGACATAAGCGGTGATGCCGCTGGTGACGTCGTAATGGCCGTTGAAATAGACGTTGGCGGTGTCGATCGCGTCCGAACTGGTCTCATATTGCCAGAAGTTGATGCCGTCGTTGCCCGAACTCAGCGGCGTATCGGTATCGGGGAAGACGAACGGGCGGAGATCGGCGGTGGAGGTGACCTGCTGCACGCCGGACTTGATGATATATTGCGCGTCCGGATTGGCCGGGTTGATGCCGGCGAAGGCGCTGACGACCGGCAGCGGATCGCGGAAGTTGCGGCCACCCCGGTCGCGCCAGTCGACATCGCGGCTGATCGGGCGATCGGCGATGTGGTTGCCGCCCTGCTTGCGATAGCTGCCGCTGATCACGAAGCCGCCGCGATCCCAGCTATGGCCGAACGTGCCGTCGAACTGGCGGTTGGGCAGGTCGCCGCGGCTGGAGATGCCGTAATAGGCCTTGAGGTCCAGCCCGTCATAGGATTGCTTCATGATCAGGTTGACCACGCCGGCGATCGCGTCCGAACCATAGATCGCGGATGCACCGTCCTGCAGCACCTCGACGCGATCGACCGCCGCGAACGGGATGGAGTTGAGATCGACCGTGCCGCCGGCCGAACTGGCCAGCACGCGGCGGCCGTTGATCAGCACCAGCGTGTTGACCGCGCTCAGACCGCGCAGCGCCACCGTGGCGGCGCCGTTGTTGCCACGGCCGGCACTTTCACCGCTGGTCGCCGTGGCGGCCGGCAGCACGCGCAGCAATTCGCGAACGTTGGTGGCGCCGGTCGCCTTGATCTGGGCGCTGCTCAACACATTGACCGGCGCCGACGAAGTGAGGCTCGTGCTGGGCAGGCGCGAGCCCGTCACCACGATCTCCCCATTATTGGCGGCGGCCGGCGGAGAAGCGTCCGGTATTTGTGTCTGCTGCGCCTGCGCAGCGGTCGTCGCCAGGATGGCGGCGCCGGCAAGCAGCATGATGCGAACGGATCCCATCGTGATAACCCCCTATACACGTCTTTATTATGAGTTATATCGTATATGATATTAGAATGAAGTCGAGTCCTAATTCGACGCAACTTTCAGGGGATTGGGCGGCCGGTGACGGACAGAGAATTACGCACAGGCGCGCCGCTCAAGGATGTGGCGCCCACCTCACGCAGTGAATCTTCAAAGACACGCGGCAAGCAGAGCCGGTCAGCGGCTTTCGGGCGCGTCCTGCTGCTCGCCAGCCCGGCGCTGATGATGGCCGCCTGTTCCCGCCCCGCGCCACCGGCCGACCGCTCGGCCCAGCCCCTCGCCGCGCATACGCTCGATTCCGGCGGCCCGAAGCCGGCCGAGCAGGTCGCGCTCGATTTCCAGCACGCCGATCTGCGCTTCCGCGTCGAGCCGGACAGCCGCTCGATCGAGGGCGATGCCACGCTGCAATTCGGCGTGCAGGCGCCGATCGGCGACCTGTTGCTCGATCTCGACCCCGAATATGCGATCCACGCGGTCCGGATCGACGGACAGGCGCTCCCCGCGACAGCGTGGCGCAATCCGGACGGCTGGCTCCGCATCCGCCTGCCCCACCCGATCGCGGCCGGCGGCAAGGTGACCGCCGAGATCGTCTATGGCGGCAAGCCCCATGTCGCCAAGAAAGCGCCGTGGGACGGCGGCTTCGTCTGGGCGAGGACCAAGGACGGCCAGCCTTGGGTCGGATCGGCGGTGGAATCGGAAGGCTGCGATCTGATCTGGCCATGCATCGACCATCCCGATGCCGAGCCGAAGACGGTGGACATCCACGTCACCGTGCCGCCCGGCCTCGCAGCCCCTGCCAACGGCGTGTTCCAGGGCGTCACCCCGGCCGACAATGGCTGGCGCACCTTCAATTGGCGGGCGCGCCAGCCCGACACTTATGCCGTCGCGATCACCGTCGGCCCCTATGATGTGATCCGCACCCGCTATCACAGTCAGCGCTACGGCAACGACGTGCCGATGGAATTCTGGTACATCAGAGGCCATCGCGACCAGGCCGCCAGGCTGTTCGATACCGTGCCGAAGATGGTGGCCTTCAACGAGGCGATGATCGGCCCCTATCCCTGGTGGGACCAAAAGATCGGCATGGTCGAGACGCCGTTCCAGGGGATGGAGCACCAGACGATCAACGCTTATGGGGACGGCTATCCCGTCGATCCCTGGGGCTATGACTGGCTGCTCCAGCACGAATTCGGCCATGAATGGTTCGGCAACCAGATCACCAACCGCGACTGGGCCGACATGTGGCTGCACGAGGGCTTCACCCAGTATCTCCAGCCGCTCTACTCGCAATATCCGAAGGGCGACGTCGATTACGACACCTGGATGCACAACGCCCGGCTGCGCATCCACAACAAGGGGCCATCCGCGCCGCCCGCGCCGATGACCAGCACCGCGCTCGACGACCAGAAGCATGGCGGGCCGGGCGAGGACATCTATTTCAAGGGCACCTGGGTGCTCCACACGCTGCGCGGGATGATCGGCGACAAGGCTTTCTTCCAGTCGCTCACCCAGCTCGTCTACGGCCGGCCGGATCCGAAGCCCGGCAACTTCCAGCCGCGCTACGCCACCACCGACGATTATATCGCGATCGTGGACCGGGTGAGCGGGCGCGATCTCCACTGGTTCTTCGACGCCTATATGCGCAGCGCCAGTCTGCCGGTGCTGCAGCAGGACCGGCAGGGCGACCGGCTGACGCTCCGCTGGAAGACCGAGCGCAACGGCCCTTTCCCGATGCCGATCGAGGTGAAGGTGGGCGATCGTGTCACGACGCTGCCGATGGCGGACGGCACCGGGGCAGTGACCGTGCCGGCCGGCGCGCTCGTCACGATCGATCCGCATTCCCGCGTGCTGCGCGCCGATCCCGACATCGACGCCTATCTCGCCTATCGCAAGGCGCATCCCAAGGGCCCCCCCGTCCCGCCCGCGCAGCAGGGGCCGACGGACGCGACGCAGAGCAATTCGTGAGGGATCGACGCTCCACCAGATCGCCCCTACTCCGTTCGCACTGAGCTTGTCGAAGTGCGTGCCCCAAGCGCAGCGCCTGCAGCATGTCCTCCGACACGTTCAGGACGAACGGAAAATGATCGAATATCCCCTCACCGCGCCACCCCACCCGGCGGCAGATGCTCCGCCAGATAATTGGTCATCAGCGTGAACAGGTGCAGCCGCGTATTCTTCTTCTCGACGATGCTGTGCGTCCGATCGGGATAGGCCATCATCGAGAATGGCTTGTCGTGGGCGATCAGCGCATCCGTCAGCTGCTCCATATTCTGGTAATGGACATTGTCGTCGCCGGTGCCCTGGATGACCAGCAGATTGCCCTTCAGATCGCCCGCGAAGGTGATCGGCGATCCATTCCGGTAGCCGTCGGGATTGTTCTGCGGCGTTCCCATGTACCGCTCCTGATAGATGGCATTGTAGAGCCGCTGGTTGGCCGGCGCCGCCACCGCGATCCCGGTCTTGTAGAGATCGGGGTAGCGGAACATGGCGTTGAGCGTCATCGCGCCGCCACCGCTCCAGCCCCAGACGCCGATCCGGCTCGCGTCGATATAGCTGTGCTCGGCGATCAGCGCGCGCACCGCCGCCGCCTGGTCGGCCGAGGCGAGGATGCCGACCTGGCGGTAGATGCTCTTGCGCCACGCCCGCCCGCGCGGCGAGGCGACGCCGTGATTATCGATGCTGACGACGATATAGCCGCGCTGGGCCATCATCAGGTGCCACATATAGCGGTCGCCGCCCCACTTATCCTGCACGGTCTGGCCGGCGGGCTCGCCATAGACATAGACCAGCAGCGGATATTTCTTGGCCGGATCGAAGCCCGGCGGCTTCATCATCCAGCCGTCCAGCGCGGTGCCGTTCACGATGACCTTGAAGAAGCTCTCCTCGCCATGCGCCGTGCCGGCCATCAGCTGGCGCATGGCCTTGTTGTCGGTGAGACCCCGCGCACTGCGATGATCGGGCAGGCTGACCACGTCGGTGACCGGCGGCTGGTCGAAGCGCGAAACGGTGTGGAAGGCCCACCGCCCGCTCGGCGCCACGTCATAGCCGTTGAAGCCCGGCTGGCCCGCCGGCGTCACCCGCTCCAGCCTCGGTGCGCCCGACAGGCTGGTGCGGTAGAGATAGCGCTGCATCACATTGTCGGGCGAGGCGACGTAATAGACCGTGCCGCTCGCCTCATCGATATTCTCGACGCTGACGATGTCGAAATCGCCCGGCGTGCGCAATTGCACCTGCGATCCGTCGCGGGCGATCAGATAGAGATGGCGCCAGCCGTCCTTCTCGCTCAGCCAGGTGAAGAAGCGGCCGTGATCGAGCCATTTGGGATTGGCATTGGCATCCACCCAGGCATCGTCGCGATCGGTGAAGATATTGCGCACGCTGCCGTCGGCGATCTTGCCGATCAGCACGCGGTTCGTGTTCTGCGCGCGATTCTCATACTGGATCAGCACTTCGCTGGGGCTGTCCGCCCAGCTCATCCTGGGCACGTAATTGTCGCGCGGATCGCCTTCCAGCGCGAACCAGGTGGTCGGCCCGCCGTCGGCCGCGACGACACCCACCTTCACCGCCGCGATGGTGGTGCCGGGTTTTTCGTACGGGAAGGAGATGACCTGCGGGTAGATGGTGTCGGTATTCTTGATCATGTGGAAGGTGTCGACGCCGGTCGTGTCCGATCGCCAATAAGCGATGTGCCTGGAATCCGGACTCCATTTGAAGGCTTGGGCGAGTTCGAACTCCTCCTCGTAAACGGGATCGCCGATGCCGTTGAGGATCTGCTCCGATCCGTCGCTGGTGAGCTGGACGGTGGCACCGTCCACCACCCGCTCGACATAGAGGTTGTTGCCGGAAAGATAGGCGATGCGCGCGCTGTCCGGCGAGAAGGTGGCGAACATCAGGCTCGCCGCCGGCCGCTTCGCGCCGATCTGGCGAAGCGCCCTGGTCTGCCGGTCGAGCAGCCAATAATCGCCGATGTCGTCGGGATGGCGCAGGCGATGGGTGTTGGTGGCGATCAGCGCGTAGCGGCCGTCGTCCGACCATTGATAGCCCGAAATGCCGAGCGGCGCGGATGCCCCCGCCGGCGTCAGGTCCCGCGCCGAGATCAGCACGGAGGCCGCCCCCGTCGCCGTCTGGTGGGCGACGATGTCGAAGCCGCCGGGGATGGCCTTCGAAGCTTCGATCGTGGTGTAGGCGTCGCCGCCCTTCAGCCATTGGCTTTCGGGATTGCGATCGAGCTTGACGGCGGTCTCGCCGTAAATCTGCTCCAGCGTCAGCGGCGCCGCGTTCGCCGCCGCGCTTGCGACCAATGCCACCAACGCCGTACCGCCGAACCGCCCCAGTCGCCGCATCGCCAAGCGCTCCGTTATTTTTCGTATACTTTATCGTATGTGGCGATATGTCAATGTGAGATAGGACGGCCTTGGGAGACGAGCGGACCATGACGACAGGCGCCACTGAAAGCGGGCGACATCCGCGCGGCCTCGTCGTGCTGGCCGGCACCGAGATGTGGGAGCGCTTCTCCTTCTACGGCATGCAGGCGTTGCTGGTGCTCTACATGGCGCAGGCGCTGCTGCCCTCGCATCCCGAGGCGCATGTGTGGGGCTTCGCCGGTTTCCGGGCCGGGATCGAGGCGGTGGTCGGCCATATCGGCGACCAGGCGCTCGCCTCGCAGATTTTCGGCCTCTATGCCGGTCTGGTCTATCTGACGCCGATCCTCGGCGGCTGGATCGGCGATCGCTGGCTGGGCGGACGGCGCACGGTGGTGCTCGGCGCGGCGCTGATGGCGGCCGGGCATTTCCTCCTCGCCTTCGATGCCTCCTTCCTGATCGCGCTCGGCCTGCTGGTGCTCGGATCGGGCTGCCTCAAAGGCAATATCGCCGCGCAGGTCGGCCGGCTCTACGCCCCCGAGGACGAGCGGCGGGATCGCGCCTATCTGTGGTTCAACCTCGGCATCAATCTCGGCGCCTTCGCCGGCCCTTTGGTGTGCGGCACGCTGGGCGACACGATCGGCTGGCATTGGGGCTTCGCCACCGCCGGGTTCGGCATGCTGATCGGTATCCTGATCTATCTGGGCGGCCTGCGCCATCTGCCCTCCGATCGGCCACAACGTGATACCAGTGCGGAAACAGGCGCAAGCCCGCTCACCCGCGCGGACGGGCGACGGGTGCTCGGTATCCTGATCGCGATCCTGCTGCTGCTCGCCTACAATCTGCCGTTCGGCCAGGGCTATAACGTCTTCCCGCTGTGGATCAGCGAGGCGGCGGACCTGCATGTGGGCGGCTTCACCATGCCGGTGCCCTGGTATCTCGCGTCGGACGGGCTGATCACCGTGGCGAGCACGCCGATCGTGCTGGCGCTGTGGCGGCGGCAGGCCGCGCGCGGGGTCGAGCCCAGCGAGATCACAAAGATCGCGATCGGCTGCGCGATGATGGCGCTGGCCGACCTGCTGCTGGCGACCTTCTCCTTCCTCTCGCCCCGGCCGCACGGCCTCTTCTTCGGCTGGGGCTTCCTCTATTTCCTGATCTCCTCCTCCTCCTACCTGTTCACCATGCCGATCCTGCTGGCGCTGGTCTCGAAGGCGGCGCCGCCGCGGCTGGTCGCGACTTTGATGGGCGTCGCTTATGCCGGCCTGTTCGTGGCGAACATCGGCGGCGGCTGGCTGGCGCGCTTCTACGCGACGACCAGCCATGCCGGCTTCTGGTTGGGCCAGGCGGCGATCGCGGCGACCGGCGTGATCGCGACACTGCTGCTGCGCCGGCCCCTGCTGGCGCTGCTGACCGGCGACGAGGCACCATCATTGTTGCATACAGAGGAATAATACATTGCGTGCTTTGAGGATTAATCAAATCCGGGAATGAGCCCATTCCTGTCTCCAGAGGCTCGGCGCCGCGCCGGACGGCCTCATCACCGTGGAGACACCGATGAAAAAGCTGATCCTCCCCCTGCTGCTGGCGACGGCCGGGATCGCCCTTCCCGCCGCCGCCGCCCCCGCTCCGTCGCGCGTCGCGGCCGCCAGCCTGAAGGCGCCCGTCACCGTCCATTATCGCTCGGCGACGATCGAGGGCGTGAAGGTCTTCTATCGCGAGGCTGGCCCCGCCGACGGCCCGGTCGTGCTGCTCCTGCACGGCTTTCCGACCTCGTCGCACATGTTCCGCAACCTCATCCCGGCGCTGGCCGACCGCTATCGCGTGATCGCGCCGGACTATCCGGGCTTCGGCCAGAGCGACGCGCCCGATCACACGAAATTCACCTACAGCTTCGGCCATTATGCCGACATCGTCGATGCGCTGATGGGGCAGCTCGGCGCCAGGACCTACGCCATGTACGTCATGGATTACGGCGCCCCCGTCGGCTACCGGCTCGCGCTCAAGCATCCGGAGCGGGTGACCGGCCTGATCGTCCAGAACGGCAATGCCTATGACGAGGGGCTGAGCGATTTCTGGAACCCGATCCGGGCCTATTGGGCGGACGGGTCGGCCCAGCATCGCGAGGCGCTGTCCATGCTGGTCGCCCCGGAGACGACCAAGTTCCAATATACCGATGGCGTGCGCGATCTTTCCCGCATCAGTCCGGACAATTGGGTGCAGGATCAGGCCCTGCTCGATCGGCCCGGCAACAAGGACATCCAGCTCGATCTGTTCTACGATTATCGCACCAACCTGCCGCTCTACCCGCAATTCCAGGCCTTCTTCCGCGATCGCAAGCCGCCGACGCTGATCGTGTGGGGCAAGAACGACAAGATCTTCCCCGAGGCGGGCGCCCATCCCTATCTGCGCGACCTGCCCGATGCGGAACTGCACATCCTCGACACGGGCCACTTCGCGCTCGAAGACAAGTTCGACGAAATGGCGCCGCTCATCCACGATTTCCTCGACCGGAAGGTAGCCCGGCGCTGAAGATGCGGCCATGACGGATGGAGGCGGGCGGCCACGCAGGACCGTCCGCCTTCGCCGTGCCAAGGAGGAGATTACCATGTCCCGTCCCCCACTCCCGCCCTTCGACGAGCAGAGCGCCATCGAGAAGGTCCGCCTCGCCGAGGATGGCTGGAACAGCCGCGACGCCGCCAAGGTGGCGCTGGCCTACAGCCTCGACACCCATTGGCGGAACCGCGTGGAATTCCTGAACGGTCGCGCGGAGATCGAGGCGTTCCTCACCCGCAAGTGGAATCACGAGCTCGGCTACCGGCTGATCAAGGAGCTCTGGACGTTCGCCGGCAACCGCATCGCGGTGCGCTACGCCTACGAATATCATGACGACAGCGGCCACTGGTTCCGCGCTTATGGCAACGAGAATTGGGAATTCGACGACGACGGGTTGATGCGTGTCCGTCACAGCAGCATCAACGAGCAACCGATCGCCGAGGCCGATCGCAAGTTCCACTGGCCGCTCGGCCGCCGGCCGGACGATCATCCCGGCCTCAGCCATTTCGGCTTCTAGGGAGAGGGCCGTGGCCGCCTTCACCCTCGACGCGCGCACGCGGGTGGCGATCGAGCTGGCGCTGACGACCGACGGCCATGAACCGCTCGATCGGCACCGGCAGGAGGCCCGGGCAAGTGCCCTGGGCCTGTCCGGTGCCGAGATCGATGCGGCGCGGCGCGGCCGGAGCTTCGACGTCCAGACCTCGATCGCCCTTGCCCTGGCGACCGCGAACGGCGACGAAGAGCGGCGGCGGCACCGCGCCCGGGCGCTGAAGGCGGGAATCGGCGCGGACGCCTGCCGCGAGATCGAGACGTTCGCGGATCGCTTCGCCGCCGCATAGGGAGGGACGATGGATCGCTGGCAGGCCATGCGCATCTTCGTCAGGGTCGCCGAGACGGGGAGCTTCGCCGACACCGCGCGCCAGCTGAACATGAGCGCCCCGGCGGTGACCCGTGCCATCGCGGCGCTGGAGGACCTGATCGGCGCCCGCCTCTTCGTGCGCACGACGCGATCCGTGAGGCTGACCGAGGCGGGCGGGCGCTATTGCCAGGATTGCCGCCGCATCCTGTCCGACATCGCCGAGGCGGAGGCCTCGGCCGGCGGCTCCTACGCGACGCCGTCCGGAACGCTGACGGTCACCGCGGCATCCCTGTTCGGGCAGATGCACGTCGTGCCCATCGTGACCGAATATCTGGACAGTCACCCGGCGATGTCCGCCAGCACCTTCTTCGTCGATCGTCCCGTGAACATCGTCGAGGAGGGCGTGGATGTCGCGATCCGCATCGGCCATCTCGCCGATTCGGGCCTCACCGCCGTCCGGGTCGGCTCGGTGCGCCGCATCGTCTGCGGGGCGCCGGCCTATTTCGAGGCGCGCGGCGTCCCGACCGTGCCGGCCGATTTGCGAGAGCACCGTATCGCCGCCGCCACGGGCGCATGGGGATCGCCCGAATGGCGGTTCGGCCGGGACCAGCGCGTCACCATCCATGCCGCCCTGCAATGCAACACCAACGACGCCGCGATCGAGGCCGCCATGGCCGGCTGGGGCCTGACGCGGGTGCTTCACTACCAGATCGGCCCGGCGCTCGTGGAAGGCCGCCTGCAAATCGTGCTCGGCGATTATGAGGAGCCGCCTCTGCCGATCCACGTCCTCTATCCGGAAGGACGCCACGCGCCCGCCAAGGTGCGGGCGTTCGTCGATCTTGCGGTGGCGCGGCTGCGCGCGAACCGGCTGCTGAACTGATCGGGCGCCACACCCTTCGGCGCGGCACCCGTCCAGCATCATGCGAACGCCGTGGTCCGGGCGGAGCGCGCCTCGGCCGTGCTTTCCCGCTGGCGGAGCAGCTGGCGCGCGGTGTCCACGATCACGATCCAGGCGCCCGCCAGGATGGCGACATCCTTGATGACGAGCCGGCCCGGCCCCGAAAGATAAGGGAAACCGTGCTGCGCGTCGCCCAGTGCCGGCACCCAGACCTCCGGCATCGTCACCAGGAAGGACAGGGTCACGAACGGCGTGAGGAAGGCGAGGATCGCGCCGATCAGACCAAGCCTGCGCGAGACCAGCCCCGACAGCGTCAGGCCGCCGATGATCAGCTCGACCGTGCCGAGGCCGCTCGAGAAGGCGTAGGTGTGATTCGCCGCCTGCCAGGCGCGCTGGACCGGCACCAGCGCGCCTTCCTTGGTGAGATGCGCGGCATATTCGTGCGGATGCGCATAAAAGAAATTCAGGAAGGGGCTGTTGGCGACGAACACGGTGATGCTGTCCGCCTCGAAGGGCTGGAACTTCAACCAGCCGATCCACAGGAAGATGATCGCGATCGCGACCTTCATGAGCGCGATGCCCACCCGGCCGGAGAATGGCGAAGCCGCCAGCCGGAGCGCGTTGTCGTAGATCTTGTCCATGGCGCCCTCCTCAGGCTTCGCTGGCTGCGTCGAACGCATCGAGCGTGCGGGTCGTGTAGACCAGCGCCGCACCGGCATTGACGGAGATCGCCACGCCGAGCGCCTCGGCCAGTTCCTCCTTGCTGGCGCCGGCCTTGCGGGCCGCGGCGGTGTGGACGGTGATACAACCGTCGCAACGCAGCGACACGGCGACGGCGAGCGCGATCAGCTCGCGCGTCTTGGCATCGAAGATGCCGGTATTGGCACCCGCCTGGTTGAGCTGGACATAGCCCTTGACCGTGTCCGGGCTCAGCTTGCCCATCGCGCCGACACCGGCCACGACCTGCTGACGATAAGCGTTCCAGTCCATCATGTGCATCGGAAGTCTCCTTTGTCTGTGCAAGGAAAATGGCACCATGTCGGTCGCGAGTTGATGACCCGGCGGCGCTGAGGCATGACCGCGCGGATCATTCGGGGGCTGCCATCATGCCAGGGGACCGCGACGCACTCACCACCCTCGCGCCCGCCTTGCGGGTGCGCCCGGAACTGCAGGATTTCTGCCGCTTCGGCGGCGACTGGCGAGCCGTCCACGATCCGGAGGAACGGGGCTGGGCCGCCTTCCACATCGTCACGCGGGGCCGCTGCCTGATCGAGCGGACCGGCCAGCCGCCGGTATCGCTGAAGGCCGGCGACGTCCTGCTGCTGCCCCATGGCGACGGGCATGTCGTCTATGGCGGCGGGGGCGACCGGACGGCGTTTCGCGCGATCACCCATACCTATCGCGACTATATCCGGATCAAGCAGACGGAAGGCGACGAGGTGGATACCGAGCTGGTCTGCGGGCGGCTGCACCTCGAAAGCGCGAGCGAGAATCTGCTGCTGCGTGCCCTCCCCCACGCAATCGTGCTCGATCATGCCGGGAGCGAGGCGCGCAGCGGCCTCGTCGCGATGATGCGCGACGAACTGGAGCATCCGCGGCCGGGCAGCGCGGCCGTCGCCGGCGATCTGGCTAGCGCGCTCTTCGTCATGCTGCTGCGGAGCTATCTGGAAACCGATCCGCCCAGCGAAGGCATATTGGCCCTGCTGAGCGCCCGCGAAACCGGCAAGGCCGCCGTCGCGATGCTGCACGAACCGGCGCGCGACTGGGCGCTCGACGATCTGGCCGCGATCGCCGCAGTCTCTCGCGCCACGCTGGTCCGTGCCTTCCGCAAGATCAGCGGGATGCCGCCACAGGCCTTCCTGACCGAGCTTCGCCTCGGCATCGCGCGCAACCGGCTGACGCAGACGGCGGACCCCATCGCCCAGATCGCCGCCGATGTCGGCTATCAATCCGAGGCGGCGCTGAGCCGCGCGCTGCATCGCCGGTTCGGGATCCGCCCAGGCGCGATGCGCCGGGCGCCGGAGCCGGGGCTCGCACCGTCCGGATAGGGATAAGCGGCCGGCCGTGCTATCGGCCCGCAAAGGCAGCTCCCTCTTCAGGTTATCGTCATCGCGCGCACGACATCCATCGGTATCGACCAGGCGTATCGGACCTTGTGCAAGGCGGCCCTGTTCCTCGGCCCCGCACCGTCCGCGCAGGGCACCGATCCGGCCCAGATCCGCTATCCCGCCAAGGTGCTTGGCAACGGATTGCGCGAGCTCGACCGATTTCTGAGCATCCTGCTGGACGAGGTGGCCGCCGAGGCCGGCTGGAGCGCGGAGGATCTCGTCCCCCTCGCGCGGATCCGGAACACGCCCAACAAGCTGGCCGAGGTCTCCCTTCGCATGAACCTCCATGCCCGGCACGATGCGAGGCTGCGGGCATTGGGCCGATGCCGGGACGCGTTGTTCCATTGCGGCGGCGTCGTTCGGCGAGGGGATCGCCGGCACGCCCAGACGCTGACCTTGGGCTGGCCGAGCGAAACGCCCGGGGGCGGATCGCGCGTGCTCCGGATCGGGGAGCGTCTGTCCGTCAGCCAGGCGGACTTGTCATGGATATGCGCCTTTTATGTCCGCATCGGCGACAGTCTGCTCGAAACGCCCTGAAATCGAGCCTTTGAGAGCGACATTGCAATCCCGGCCAAACTGGTCCATATAAGCAGGCGCTAACGTCGCCTGCGACGGAATTTGGTGCTGTAGCGCCGCTTTCCCTTACACGCTTCCAGCTGTGCGGGCACCCGCCCGCAGCAAGACTTGTATGTGGAAAGCTCATCTTTCGATGAACCCAGCCTTTTCGGGCCTTTTCCGTGGCTCCTCGCCCCATTTCGTGGGTGCGGGATCGAGCCCGGTCACGGCCGATTGGACGATCTGATCGGTGGCCAGGGAGGAGCTTTTGTCCCTCGATGGCCCCATTGACGAAATCCAGCCCGAAGGCCGATTCCAGGTCCGCCTGGAAACCAGCGTCAGCATCATCGCGGATACGGCCAGCCCCAACCGGCGCGGCCGCATTCGTTCGGTGATCGACGATCAGGCATGGACCCGTCACCGATGATCCAACGCAAACGGCGATAGCGATCGTACATTCAATACACGCGCGACAGGGTCGCGCCGAAGGACATATGAACTATTTGAAATCCATGGCCGGCAAGCTGTCGGCATCCACATCTTCCCTTCGCAGGAGCGCAACCGCCCTGCAGCGTCCGACGACTTTGTCGCGGACGGAATTGAGGCAAATCGTCGCCGAAGCCTTGGGCTGATCTTCGTTTCACCGGGAGCTTGCCATGTCCGTCACCAGCGATTTCTATCTGGCTCGCGCAGCGGAATGCGCACGCGAAGCCGAGGCCACCGTTCTGGCGAATGTGCGCGAACGGGCCCTCCGATCGCGGGAGGCATGGCTGTCCATGGCGAACCGGCTGCGCAAAGGCGAAGCCATGCGCGACCAGGCGGCCGCCGAGAAGGCGCTCCAGAGCGAGACGAACTGAGTTTTTCCACCACGAACCGGCGCCATTCGGCGCACATCTGAACGAAGGAATTGTATATGATCACCGGAACCGTCAAATTCTTCAATGCCGACAAGGGCTATGGCTTCATCGCTCCCGAGGATGGCAGCGGCGATGCCTTCGTCCATATCTCGGCCGTCGAGCGCGCCGGGATGCGGACGCTCGATAAGGAGCAGCGCATCTCCTACGAGCTGGAAACCGATCGCCGGGGCAAGACATCGGCCGTCAACCTCCAGCCGGCCTGACCGGAAAGGGCGCCGCGAGGCGCCCTTTTTCGTTTCGGGCAGCGTCCCTTGCGCGTCCCGTCCTCTATTCCAGGGAACAGCCATGTCGCGCGCTTATTGCGTAACGCTGCATATCGACGAGGTGATCGCCGCCTGCGCCAAGAACAAGGCCACGATCAGCACTGTCGAACCACTTCATTCGGGCGGCACACGGGTCGTCCTGATAAACTCCCATGACGCGGCCGTGATGGGCCGGGTCTTCGCCGGCAAAATCCTCACCGGCGCCGTGGTCAGGACACCATTGCGGGTGAAATGAACCACCCGGCGCAGGTGGCTGCGCCCATCCAGCTTCGGGAGTGGGTCATGCATATTCAGGAATGGTTCGATCGCCGGCGTCGGATGCACGCCGAGGCGCAGGACGAGGCCGTCTATATGCTGCGCGACCATGGCGAAGCCGCCGAGCTCGTGATCGAACACGAGCTTTCGAAGGTCCCGAAGCCGTGTCCGCGCCGCGCCATGCTCAAGCTGGCCAAGTCGCGGGTCACCCGGCTCCGCCGCCAGCGCCAGTTGAAGCCGCGCCGGACGATATAACGGCGTTCGCGTGGCAGACGAATGCATCCCCTGGGATTTCGAGGCGAGATTGTCCTGGCCGGGGCGCGTCGCCACGCAGGTCGGCACGCTTCGGGGATGCGTCCGCGCCTGGTCGTCGCTCAGCGAAGCCGATCAATCGGCCTGCTCGATCCATTGTATCGCGAAGGTCTGGATCGACGAATGGCACGAAGGGCGGACAGTCATCTCGTCGATCGGCATCCAGCAGCTGGTCCACCGGCTCGATCGCGGATGGCATCAGCGCGGCCATTGAACGGTGTCCGCGCTCCGGCCTCGCGCCCTGTCCCGGCCGGCCGATAAGGCTCGCGCGTGATTCTTTGGCGGCTGGTCCGGAACGAGCGACACCATCCACCGGTTATCAGATTTGGCGCTCGATGCGGTGCGCGCTAAAACGCCATGACAACCAAAGTACTTGAATAGCCTTCACAAATTGCCTGGACAACCGAAGCGGAAAGATCGCTGCCCATGCGCCTGTCGATAGACGCCTTCCTGGATTACACCCTGTCCGGCCCGGCCGATCTCCTGTTCGCGCTGGAAGTCGCCCAGATGCACGACCAGATCCTGATCACCGACCGGCTGGTGGTGGGCGGTGTCGAGCCGCTGCGCCCGATCAGCGGCGACGAAAGCCTCGGCCGCCGGACTTGGGCCTTTGGCGAAGGGCGCGTGACGGCGCATTACACCGCGACGGTCGATATCGAGCGGGCGCCGAGCGCGCTGCAGGGCCTCCATGCCGACAAGCTCAAGGAACTGCCGCCGCTCGTCGTGCCCTATCTCTTCCCGAGCCGCTATTGCGAGGCCGATCGCTTCGAGACCGCCGTGCGTCGGGAGTTCGGCGATGCCGAGGGTGGCGACAAGGTGCAGGCCATGGCCGACTGGATCCGGGGCCATCTCGATTATGTGCCAGGGTCCAGCGACGTGAACACGACGGCGGCGGATACCTACGTCGCGCATCGCGGGGTGTGCCGGGACTTCGCGCACCTGCTGATCGCGATGGCCCGCGCGGCCGGCATTCCCGCCCGGATGGTGGGCGCCTATGCGTGGCGGCTCGACCCGCCGGATTTCCACGCCGTCGTCGAGGTCTGGCTGGACGGCGGATGGCATCTGGTCGATCCCACGGGCCTCGCCCCGACCGAAGGGATCGTCAGGATCGGCGTGGGGCGCGATGCCACCGACGTCAGCTTCCTGACCGTCTTCGGGCAGGCCCAGTACAATTACCAGCGGGTTTCGGTCGAGCTGGTGGATGGCTGATCGCTGGTCCGCCGCGGACATCGCCCGCCTGACGATCGCGCCGCTGTTCGTCGCGGCGGGCGTCGTGCACCTGGTGCGTCCCGGCGTCTTCCAGGGGGTGATGCCGAAAGGCGTTCCCGATCCCCATCTCGTGATCATGCTGACGGGCGCGGCCGAACTGGCGGGCGCCGTGGCGCTTTTCGTGCCCAGGCTGCGGGCGCTGGCCGGGGTGATGCTGGCCCTCTACGCGGTCTGCGTCTATCCGGCGAACATCCTGCATGCCGTCCACGATCTTTCGACGGGAACCGGCATGGGGTGGGCCTATCATTATCCGCGCCTGTTCGCGCAACCGTTCATCTGCTGGTGGGCGCTGGCCGCCGGCGGCGTGACGGATCGGACGAGGCGCCGTCCCCTGCGTTGAGCGGGACGAGGACGGCGACGCAGGTCCCGCCCGCCTAGCGGGACGCCGCTGCCTGCCGGGGGCGCGCCACCGCGTACATCGCGGTCGCCATGTCCTTCCACAAAGCGAGGCGATCGCCGTCCCGTGTGTAGAGACTGGTGACGCCGTGCGTGGCGTTGGGCACGAAGGTGAAGTCGGCCCGCCCGCCGACCTTGCGGAACGCCGCCTGGAGCCGGTGCGCCGAGCCGTCGAGATAATAGGAATCGGCGGTCCCGACCGTCAGGTGCACCTTGCCGTCGAGATCGTGCTTCAGCCGGGCCCAGTCGGTCTCGATGCGATGGCCGATATCGTAATGATCGCGCCAATAGGCCACCACCGCGGGATCGACCGCGCCGCTCTCCCGATCGAACATGGCGGCCGGCTTGCCATCGGCCCCGCGCGGCGAGAAGACCCAGTCGAACGCGCGCAGCTGGCCGCCATCGTGCCCCAGCACCGCCTCGACCTTGGCGAAGGTCTCCATCGTCGTGAGCACCTTGTCGTGATCGCGCTCGATCGGGCGCGGCGCACCGTTGGCGTCGCGATACATGTTGGCACCCGGCGCATAGAGATCGACCCCCAGGAAATCGTGGAAATCGCTGGGATCGGGCGACGTCGGCCAGCTGCCGCCGAACGTGGCGGGATAACGCACCATCGCCCACAAGGCGAACCAGCCGCCCGAGCTGTGCCCCGTCAGGAAGCGACCCGACGGCTTCGCATCCATCCGGTATCGGGCCTCGAGCGCGGGGATCAGCTCGCCCACCAGCGCCTGGCCCCATGGGCCGTTGTTGAGGCTGTCGGCGAACTCGGTCGTGCCGGTCGGCGTGCCGTAATCGGGCGCCACCCAGATCATTGGCGGGATCGCGTGCGTCTCCATCATGTGCCAGATCTGCGAGAGCAATTGCCCGTCGAGCTTGTGCGTCGTGCCGAAACCGTTGGCGGTGTAGACGGTCGGATAGGTCGTCCGCGCCTTCGGGTCATAGCCGGGCGGCGTCAGCACCCAGGCCGCGATCGTCTGGTTCGTGCCGCGGAAGCGCGTCAGGGCAGCCGACGCGATGCGTTCCTCGTGCAGATGCGGGCGCGATGCGGCGATCTGCCCGGCGGCCACCGGCGGAAGCCCCGTCGTGTCGAACTGATCGGTTTCGGGCGGCGCCGCGTGGTCGAGCGGGATGGTCGGCGCCGACGCGAGCGGGAAATGGACGGTCACCACCTTCGAGACGAGGTCCCCGGTCGCTCGGCCGGCATAATTATAGTCGCCGTTGCGATCGAGCACCGCCTGCACGCGATAGTCGCCGGGCGCCAGCATCGCGAAGCCCTTGGGAAAGGCGGTCTCCTGCGTATCGATCGTGACGGCGCGGCCCGGGCCGAACCCGGCGACGTCGCGCGCCGCGATCGACACGCCGTTCCGGTCGGACACGTCCGTATCCACCTCTTCGGCGGTGCCATTCTCCGGCGTCGCCGGCTCGACGAAGAGCAGCAGCCGCCCGCCGGCATCGCCCGCGAAGCCGGGCGGGAGCGTCACCGCGACGCGCGTTTCCGGCAGCGTGGCGCCGCCCAGGGCGAAGACGGAGAGGGAAAGGAGGAAGCGGCGCGTCGTCATCGGCATGTCCATCATCGGGGGTTACCGCCGCTTGAAGGCGAGGACCATGGCGGAGATCGCGAAATACACCGCGCCAAAGGCGGCATAGGGCGCAACGTCCGCGACACCGAGCTTCGCGGATGCGTCGAGCGCCTTCACCACGAAATGCACGCCCGCCAGCCCGGATTGCGCACCGCTGAGGATCATCGGCCACTGCGCGGCGGCGCTGCGCCGGCGGCGAAGGGCGGTCGCCAGTTGCAGGATGCCGGACAAGGTCGCCCAGATGCCGATCACGGCGACGACCGCGTGGAAATCGCGGGAGACGGTGGCGACGACGGCGAGCGTGACGATGGCGCTCACGATGGTGTTCAGCAGCTGCGAAGGATTGGCGCGGAGGCCGCCGTTGCGCATCGCATCGACATAGTTGGCCAGGCAATCCCAGGCGGGATAGGCGATGATCAGGAGCGTGGCGATGGGCGGCTGCGACTGGCCGAGAGTGAATGCGAGGGCAACCCACAGCACGGAAAATACGGCGCGAACGCCATAATAGGCCTTCAACCAGGGCGCGGGCGATTCCGATGGCGTGGTGGTCATGATGCTTCTCCTGATGATGAGGGCGCGCGCCTCCGCTCCCCGAGCCGGACGGCTCGGCGGCGACGTGCGAAAGGGGCCGAAATTCCGTGTCGGGCGATGCGCGCCCGGGATCGTGAAGGGTTACAGGCGGTAGCGCCGCGGCAGCAGCCAGCGCGCGATCGCGGTCACCGCCGCGCATCCCGTGCCGTACCAGACGACGATGTAGAGTGGATCGTTCATCGGGCAGCAGAAGGCGAAGACCAGCGCCCCGACGGTGCCCGCCGCGAGGCCCGAGGCCAGCGCGCTGCCCTCCGGATGCGCGGGCGCGGCGCGGCGCATCAGGATGCCCAGCATGGCCATCACGGGCACCGCCAGGACGACGATCGACACGGCGCAGAGAAGGCCGTTGGCCGGCGAGATGCGATCGAGCAACGCGCGGCCGCTATCCGCCGCCGTCCCCACGAAAGCGCCCCCGACCATCGCCAGGACGGCGAGGAGGAACACCAGCATCACGCCCCGGCGCGGCGATGCCGTCGGCGCGAAGGAACGGATCGCGACCGTGCAGCTGATCCCGGCGAGGATCGCCAGGCTGCCCATCCGCCAGAGCATATAGGCGGAACCGATCATCATCCCCATGTCGTGCCGCATCGCCCCGAGGCCCAGCACCAAAGCCAGCTCCGTGGCGCCCAGCGCCGCCAGCAACAGGGTCTCGCGCGCCATGCTGCGCCGCCTCACCGGCGCGAGATTGGTGGCCAGATCGAGGATCAGGGCGTCATTCGACATCATGGGTCTTCTCGATGAAAGCGGTCAGGCGGCCGAGCCCGCGATGGATGTTCATCTTCACGGCCGATACGGAAAGGCCGGTCTGCCGGGAGGCCTCCTCGATGCTGTAGCCTTGCAGCTTGACCAGCATGATGGCCTGCGCCTGCGCCGGGCGCAGCTCGTCGAGAAGGCTGGCGAGGACCGAAGCGCTCGTCACGGCCGATTCGTGGTCGCCGATCGCCAGATCGTCCGAGAGTTCCTCGGTCGGGCGACGCCCCAGGCTGCGCAGCTGATCGATCCACTTGCGCTTGGCGATCGCCGCCAGCCACGCGCCCAGGGGATAGCGGTCGTCATAGGTGTGACGGCGCCGGTGCACCGCCAGCAGCGTCTCCTGCACGGCATCGTCGACCTCGCCATGAGGCAGGCGCCGCTGGAAATAGCGATGCAGCCAGTCCGATATCTCGGCCAGCAGGCGCTGGTAGGCCCCGCCATGCCCCGCCTGGGCGGCGACCATCAGCCCGCTCCAGGCGTCGAGGCCCGCCGTGGCGGAGGGACCGTCACGCCCGGGCCGCGCGGGGCGCGGCGGGGGGATCAGCCTCGGGATGGGGTTGAAGCGCATGATCTCTTATTCGGTGGACATATCAGGAGGGTCACCGCGCCTTCGAATTTTTTTGTGCGCGCCTTCCTCCGCGACCCCGAAGATGTCCGGCGCCGATCACCAGAGCGACGTCAGCAGGACCCCGCCGATGACCGCGAGACCGGCCGCTATCTGCTTCGGGGACAGGGTTTCCCGGAACAGCCGATGACCGGCGAGAGCCGCGATCGGCGCCTCGATCACACCGAGCGCCCGCACCGGAGCGGCCGGCGACAGCGCCAGCGCGACGAACCAGCCGGCCGACGCCGAGGCGCCGCACAGCCCCGCGCCCAGCGACTGGCGCCAGTTGCGCAGCACGGCGCGCAGCGCGGCCGGATCGCGGACCAGCAGCACCAGCGTCAGGGTCGCCGCCTGCATGGCCTGGACGATCGACACGCTGACGATCGCCGCGAACACCGGATGAGCCGCGTCCATGGCGATGGCCGCGTGGCGGAAGGCGTTGAGCGAAAAGCCGAAGCACAGACCCGACAGCAATCCGAAGACCGCGCCGGACGCCATGTGCGGAGTCGTCGCCAGTTTCGACGGCCAGGTCAGGACGATCAGGCCGGCGGTGGTGATGGCCACGCCCGTCCATGCGATCCCGCTCAGGCGATCATGATAGACGAGCAGGCCCACCAGGGCGGCCAGCGGGAGCGAGCTCTGCTGCAGCGCCGTACCCACCGCGAAGCCGGCGCGATGCATCGCGATCAGCAGGGTCGCGGTCGCCAGCACCTGCGAGGCGGCGCCCGTCGTGGCGGACAGCCAGAAATCGGGGCCGAAGCCGGGCCTGGCATGCGGCACCACGAACAGCGCGATCGCAGTGAACGTCAACGAGAAGGGCAGGCCGAACAGGAAGCGCACCAGGGTCGCGCCCCATGGCCCCGCCGACGTCATCACCCCGCGCTGCAGCGCATTGCGCCCCACCTGAAAGATGGAGGCCATGATGGTCGCGGGAATCCACAGCCAGGAGAACATGCCAGGCCTTTCGATCGATGGATTAGGCGGCGCGCCGGGCGCTCATATCGGGGAGGAAGGCGGTGAGCAGGCCGATCGCCGGCAGGAAGGCGCAGATCTGGTAGACCGTCTCGATGCTGGTCCGGTCGGCCAGCCAGCCGAGCGCGGCCGCGCCGAGGCCGCCCATGCCGAAGGAGAAGCCGAAGAACAGGCCCGAGATCATCCCCACCTTGCCCGGCACCAGCTCCTGCGCGAACACCACGATCGCGGGAAAGGCGGAGGCCAGGATCAGGCCGATCGCGACCGTCAGCGGCCCCGTCCAGAACAGGCTGACATGCGGCAGCAGCAGGGTGAACGGCAAGGCGCCCAGAATCGAGCACCAGATGACATATTTGCGCCCGACGCGATCGCCGAGCGGACCGCCCAGCACCGTGCCCACCGCCACCGCCGCGAGGAAGGCGAAGAGATGCAACTGGGCATTCTGCACCGACAGCCCGAAGCGATGGATCAGGTAGAAGGTGAAATAGCTCGTGAGGCTGGCGAGATAGACATATTTGGAGAAGATCAGCGCCAGCAGGATGAGGATGCCGCGCAGGGCCTTGCCGCCGGGCAGCGCATCCGCGGCGGACGCCGTGCCGCCGGCCCGGAGCCGCGTCAGCCCGTGATGGCGATACCAGGTCGCGACGTTCCAGAGCACGGTGCCGGACAGCAAAGCCAGCAAGGCGAAGAAGGCCAGGCTCGATTGCCCCCAGCGCACCACCACCAGGGCGGCCGCCAGCGGCCCCAGCGCCTGCCCGACATTGCCGCCGACCTGGAACAGCGCCTGGGCGAGCCCGTGGCGTCCGCCCGCCGCCATGCGGGCGACCCGCGAGGATTCGGGATGGAAGACCGAGGAGCCGACCCCCAGCAGCGACGCCCCGACGAGCACCAGCCCATAGACATGCGCCATCGACAGCACGACCAGCCCGGCCAGCGAGAAGAGCGTGCCGCCGGGCAGCGCCATCGGGGTCGGGCGCCGGTCCGCATAGAGCCCGACCAGCGGCTGCAGGATCGAGGCGGTGATCTGATAGGCCAAGGTCACCAGGCCGATCTGGCCGAAGTTCAGCTTCAGATCGGTCTTCAGGGCCGGATAGATGGCCGGCAGCAGAGATTGCATCATGTCGTTGAGCGCGTGGCAGAAGCTGATCGCCACGATCACGCCGAACACCGTGCCGGTGGGGGCGATGCCGGATCTCGCCGTCGTGGATGCCATGTCTCGCCTCATCGTCCCGAACTGTGCGATCGGCGGCTTATCCCGTTCTCGTCCGTCCTGCTTCGGTATATGGGTCAATCAGTTTTGCGAACGGGACAATGATGCAGCCGCGCCGCGCCCATGACTATGAGGACGTGCCCAGGCCGGTGGTCGGCATCGGCAACGCATTCCCCGCGTCCTTCGAACTGGCGGAGCATCATCACCGGCGCGGGCAGTTCCTCTATGCCGCATCCGGGGTGGTCGCCGTCGGCACGCCGGGCGGCACCTGGGTCGCGCCGCCGGAACGGGCGGTGTGGATTCCGGCCGGCATCCCCCATTCGGTGCGGATGGTCGGCGCGGTGCAGACCCGCAGCGTGCTGATCGAGCCGGCGCTGTGCATCGCCTTTCCCGCCGCCTGCCGGATCGTCGGCGTCTCCGCCCTGCTGCGCCAGCTGCTCGTCGCGGCCGCCGAGATCCCGACCGAATATGAGGAGGAGGGACGGGACGGCCTGGTGATGCGGCTGCTTGTGGCGGAGATCGGCGCCGCGCCGACGATCCCGCTCGCCGTTCCCTTCCCGCACGATCCCGCTCTGGCCGCGCTGTGCGACGCCTTTCTCGAACGTCCGCGTGCCACCGCCGGCATCGACCAATGGGCGTCCGCGCTGGCGATGAACCGCCGCACCTTCACGCGGCTGTTCCGGCGCGAGACGGGGATGAGCTTCGCCGAATGGCGGCAACAGGCCTGCATCGCCGTCGCCCTGCCCCGGTTGGCGGCCGGCGAACCGATCACGACCATCGCGCTCGATCTTGGCTATGACAGCCCGGCGAACTTCTCGACGATGTTCAAGCGCGCGCTGGGCGCCCCGCCGAGCCGCTATCGGCCCTAGCGACCGGCCGCATCCACCGCGTTCAGCAGGCCAGAGCGAACCGGCGGCAATGTTCGAGATAGCCCGCCTCGTGCTCACCGGCGAGGATCACAATGCTCCGCCAGAGCCATGACGGAGCGTCCAGCTTGGCGTCCGGCCGCTGCACGAGGCGATCCCGCCATGCGCGGCGCTGCGTGGCGGACAATTGCCGGGCATGGGCGAGCCCGACGATATGGGCCAGATATTCAGCGGCGGCGATCGCCTCCTTGCGCGAAAACTGCTCGACCTCGATCTTGAGATCCTGCGGCGCCAGTTCCCGCAGGACGACCGGCCTGGACAGCAAGCGGGCCGGAATCATCCGCTCGCCCAGATTCGGGGCCAGCGCCCGCGCGCCGGCCACGACCCGCTCGGCGGGATCGCCCGGCATGGCGGCCCTGCTGTCGGCGGGCGCGACCGACGGCACGGCCTCCTTGATGTCCACCAGGGCCAGGCGCTCGTCCTTGTCGCCCTTGCCCGTGACGCCGAGCAGGACGGCATAGCGGAGCTTGCCCAGCGAACTGCATCCCTTGCGCCAATAAGCGGCATCGACGACGCGAACCCTGCCTTTCCTGAGATCGGCCAGCTCCAGTGCGCGCCTCACGATCTCCGGCTCGGCGAACAGCGCCTCGATCGCGGCCCGCTCCCGGTCGGCCAGCTTCCAGAAGCGCTTGCCCAGCGGGATCTGCGGTTCGATATCCTCGAGCCGCTCCTTGGCGAGATGGTGCCAGCGACGCCCCATCGCCTCGTGGCGGACGGAGCGGACGGCGTCGGGCTCGATGGGGTCCGCATCGCCTGCCCCGCCGAGCGCCTGGGTGTAGCCGTCGATCATCGCCTCGATCATCCGCGCGGTCGTGACGCCCGGCAGGTCCGAACTGCGGGCCGCCGTCTCCAGCGAGAGGCCGAGGCGGATCAGATCGTGCGCGGGATTGCCGATCACCGTCTGGTCGAGATCGCGGATCTGGATGTCGACACGCCGGTCGGCATCCGCCAGCGGCCCGAGATTGCCGAGATGGCAGTCGCCGCAGATCCAGATCGGCGGCCCGTCGGGAATGAGCTTCGCGACGCTCGAGTCCGCCAACCATGCGTAGAATTGGGCGGTGTTACCCCGCACATAAGCGTGCACGGAGCGGGCCATTTTCAACGCCCGCGTGCGGTCGAGGATGGCGCGGCGTTCGTCCGGCGACACCTTCAACCCGCGCGCTCCGCCAAGCCGGCACCCACCAACAATCTCAGCATCGATCATCCTCTCCCGAACCGATCAAAGCCGGGGGCGATCATCCTGGTTCCGTTACAATTTGGTCAGCTTGGCCCGGCGCGCACCCATTCCCCGACCGCTCATCAAAATCGCTGGCGTATCGATGTGTTGGCAGTTAGCCGATCGTACAGAACGATATCTTCGGGGAGCATTGGAAATGCGCATGCGTCATCTGCTCGTCGCGACCGCGATGGGCCTGTCCGCCACCATGGCGTTCGCCGCCCAGACGAGCGGCGGCGTCGATCTCGCCGGCCGCGACACCGGCACGAAGCCCGGCGACGATTTCGAAGCCTATGCCAATGGCGGCTGGCGGGCGCGTACCGAAATACCGGCCGACCGGTCCAGCACCGGCACCTTCCTCGACGTGTTCAAGAAGGCCGAGGCGCGTACCGCCAGCATCGTCCAGGATCTCGCGAAATCGAAACCGGCGGCCGGCACCGACGGCCAGCGCATCGCCGACGATTATGCCGCCTTCATGGATACGGCCGGCATCGAGAAGCGCGGCCTCGCGCCCGTGCGGCCCGAACTGGCGCAGATCGCCGCGATCAAGGACAAGGCCGCGCTCGCCGCGTTCCTCGGCACGACGATGCGGGCCGACACCGATCCCATCAACGCCACCAATTTCCAGACCGAGAATCTGTTCGGCCTGTTCGTCACCCAGGCGCTCAGCGATCCGGGCCGGACGGTGCCCTATCTGATGCAGGGCGGGCTCGGCCTGCCGGATCGCGATTATTATCTCTCGAAGACGGCAGAGATGGCGGAAACGCGCACCGCCTACCGCGCCTATGTCGAGAAATTGCTGACGCTGGCCGGCCTGACCGACGCCGCCGCGCGGGCCGACCGGATCGTCGCGCTGGAGACGAAGATCGCCACCGTCCATACCGACATCGAGACCAGCCAGGACATCCACAAGTCCAACAATCCCTGGACGCGCGCCGATTTCGCCAGCAAGGCGCCGGGGCTCGACTGGGATGCTTATTTCTCGGCCGCGAGCCTCGACAAGCAGCAGGAATTCATCGCCTGGCAGCCGGCCGCGATCACCGGCATCGCCGCGCTGGTCGCGAGCGAGCCGCTGCAGAGCTGGCAGGACTGGCTCGCTTTCCACCGCATCAACCAGGTCAGTTTCGCGCTGCCCAAGGCGATCGACGACGCCCATTTCGATTTCTACGGCAAGACCCTCACCGGCACGCCGCAGCAGCGCACCCGCGACAAGCGCGCGCTGGCCGAGGTGAACGGCGAACTCGGCGATGCCGTGGGCCAGATCTACGCCCGGCAATATTTCCCCGCCTCGTCCAAGGCGGACATCCAGACGATGGTGAAGGGCATCCTCGCCGCGTTCGACCGGCGCGTCGCCGCGCTCGACTGGATGGCGCCTGCCACCAAGACGGAAGCCCGCCGCAAGATCGAGACGATGCGCGTCGGCATCGGCTATCCCGAGACGTGGCGCAGCTATGCCGGGCTCGCCATCCGCGCCGACGATCCGGTCGGCAATTTCCGCCGTGCCCAGCTCGCCGAATACCACCACCAGATCGCCAAGATCGGCAAGCCGGTCGATCGCGGCGAATGGTGGATGACGCCGCAGACCGTGAATGCGGTCAACCTGCCGCTGCAGAATGCGCTCAACTTCCCGGCCGCGATCCTGGAGGCGCCCTTCTACGATCCCAAGGCCGATCCGGCGGTGAACTACGGATCGATCGGCGCGACGATCGGGCACGAGATCAGCCACAGCTTCGACAATACCGGCGCCGACTTCGACGCCGAGGGACGCCTGCGCAACTGGTGGACGCCCGCCGATTTCCAGCATTTCGAGCAGGCCGGTGCCGCGCTCGCCGCACAGTATGACGCCTATGTCGCGCTGCCGGGGCTCAACCTGAAGGGCAAGCAGGAACTGGGCGAGAATATCGCCGACCTCGCCGGGCTGACCGCCGCCTACGAGGCCTATCACGCCTCGCTCGGCGGCAAGCCGGCGCCGGTGATCGGCGGGATGACGGGCGACCAGCGCTTCTTCCTCGCCTTCGCGCAGAGCTGGCGCTCCAAGCAGCGCGACAAGGCACTGCGCACCCAGATCGCGACCGACGTCCACGCCCCGGCCCGGTTCCGCGCGCAGACGGTGCGCAACCTCGATCCCTGGTACGCGGCGTTCGGCGTGACGCCGGGATCGGCGCTTTACCTGCCGCCGGAGAAGCGCGTCCGCGTCTGGTGAGGCGCGGCCGGCATCATGCGATCGGACACGCCACCCTCCCGCCACGTGATCCTGTCCGGCTGTTCCGGCGGCGGCAAATCCACCTTGCTGGCGGAACTGGCGGGCCGGGGCTTCCCGACCATATCCGAACCCGGCCGCCGGATCGTGGCGGAGGCGCTGCGCGGCGATGGCGCGGCCCTCCCCTGGGTCGACCCGGCGGCATTCGCGCTACGGGCGATCGACGTCGCGCGCCGGGACCGCGAATGCGCACCCGACGGGGCCGGCTGGACGTTCTTCGATCGCGGTCTCGTCGACGCGGCGCTGGCGCTCCAGCACGCCACCGGACGACCGGCGTCCGTCACGCTCGCGCCCTTCGACCGATACCATGACCGCGTGTTCCTGACGCCGTCCTGGCCGGAGATCTACCTCCAGGATGGCGCGCGGCGGCACGGGCTGGAAGAGGCGATCGCCGAATATCACCGCCTGCTGACGGGCTTCGGCGAGCTCGGCTACGAGACGATCGTCCTTCCCAAAGCCGCGATCGGCGAACGGGCGGATTTCGTCCTGCGTCATCTTCCCTAGAGTGGCCGCGCCCGATCCGGTCAGCCGGGCAGCGTGGCCCTGCCGGAGACGAGGGTGGCGGTCGCGCCACCGATCCAGACCTGCCCGTCCTCGCTTTGGCCGACCTCGATACGGCCGTCGCGGGCGAGGCGGCTGCCCTGCGTCACCCGATAAGGCGCCGCGACCTGGCCCTCGCCGATCAGCCATTGCGCGACGGAGGCGTTGAGACTGCCGCAGACCGGATCCTCGACCAGCCCGCCGAACGGATCGCTGAAGAAGGCACGGATCTCATAGGCCGCGCCGCCCGGATGCCCGGCGGGATACAGCCCCGTCACCCCGACATCGATGCGCGCGCCGTGCCACCGCACCGGCTCGACCGCCAGCACCGCATCGGCCGATCCGAGCATCACCGCGACCCAGCCCGGGCCGTTATCCACCCAGCGTGCGTCGGCGATGTCGCCGATCGGGATGCGCAGCACCTCGGCGATCTCGCGCAGCTTTTCGTCCTCGACCGGACCGGAGCGGATCACCGGCGGCGCCGCGAAGGCGAGCGCCCCGCTTTCGCGGCGCACGCGGACGAGGCCGGCGCCGCATTGCTGCACGATCACCCGCGCGTCGCGGGGTACGCCGCCGGCCTGCAGCCACGCATGGCAGCTGCCGAGCGTCGGATGGCCGGCGAAGGGCAGCTCGCGCGCCGGCGTAAAGATCCGCACGCGATAATCGGCCGCCGGATCGGTGGGCGGCAGCAGGAACGCCGTCTCCGAAAAATTCAGCCAGCGGGTGATCCGGAGCATGAGCTCGGTATCCAGATCGGCATCGAGCGCCACCACCGCCAGGGGATTGCCGGCAAACGCGCCGGCCGCGAACACATCGACGATGTGGAACGGATATTCGGTCATCACACGGCCTTTCGCATCGAGAAATGTCGGGCACCGGCAACGCAGGCGATCACCGCCAGCAGCACGAGGACCATGGCCTTGCCCACCGGTTCGTGCAGCAGCGCCGCCGCCAGCCCGAGCCCGAACAGCGGCTGGACGAGCTGCAACTGGCCCACCGCCGCGATCCCGCCCAGGGCAAGCCCGCGATACCAGAACATGAAGCCGATCAGCATGGAGAAGAGCGATACATAGCCGAGCCCGATCCAGGCCGGCGCGCCCACCCCCGACCAGACCGGCACCGGCGTGAACACGAGCCCGGCGAGCATCAGCGGCAACGCCAGCACGAGCGCCCAGCAGATCACCTGCCACCCGCCCAGGCGCCGCGCCAGCACGGCCCCTTCCGCATAGCCGAGGCCGCAGACCAGGATGGCCGCCAGCATGAGCAGGTCCCCGGTCGGATCGGACAGCGAGGCCGGCGACCAGGCGAAACCGGCGACGCACAGGCTGCCGAGGCCGGCGAACAGCCAGAAGCGCCGATCGGGGCGCTCGCCCCCGCGCAGCACCGCGAAGGCGGCGGTCGCCAGCGGCAGCAGCCCGGTGAAGACGATCGACGGCGAGGCCGCCATGTGCCGCAGCGCCAGCGCGGTCAGCAGCGGGAAGCCGATCACCACCCCCGCGGCCACCACCGCCAACGGCGCGAGGTCGCCCCGCCCCGGCAGGCGCTGGCGCGACAGGACGAGCAGCGCGAGGCCGATCGCGCCGGCGATGCTGGCCCGCGCCAGCGTCAGGAACACGGGATCGAAGCCGATCACCGCCGCGCGCGTGGCCGGCAACGAGCCGCTGAAGATCAGCACGCCCGCCAGCCCGTTCAGCCATCCTTCCAGGGATCGATCCATAAACCCTCCGCTGGGCCGGCATTGCCCCGGCGGCCCAGATCGGCGACAGGGACAGTCCAATACGATTCGATCGAACTGTACTGGTTCAAGGAGCAGTAAGGTGGCATCCCGATCGCAGGCGGACGGCACGCTCGTGCAGCGGATGATGGACGATACGCGCCGCAGGATCGCGTCGCGCGCGTGGCCGCCCGGCACCCGATTGCCCTCGATCCGCCTCGCCGCCGAGAGCGCGCGGGTGTCGAAGTCGACGGTCGTGGAAGCCTATGACCGGCTCGCGAGCGAAGGCGTCATCGTGTCGCGCCGCGGCTCGGGCTTCTTCGTCGCGCACGCCGGCGCGCCCTTGTCGCTGGCCGACGTCGCGCCCCGGCTCGACCGCGCGATCGATCCCTTCTGGGTCTCGCGCCAATCGCTGGAGAGCGAGAGCCATGTCCTCAAGCCGGGCTGCGGCTGGCTGCCGGCGGACTGGCTGCCCGATGCCGAGGTGCGCCGCGCCCTGCGCACGCTGGCGCGCTCGGGCGACGGCGCGCTGGCCGATTATGGCACGCCGCTCGGCCTGCCGCCGCTGCGCCAGTTGCTCGCCCGCCGCCTCGGCGACCGGGGAATCCACTGCGGCCCCGACCAGATCATGCTGACCGAAAGCGGCACCCAGGCGATCGATCTCCTCTGCCGCCTGCTGATCTCGCCGGGCGATACGGTGCTGGTCGACGATCCCTGCTATTTCAACTTCCACGCCCTGCTGCGCGCGCACCGGGCCGAGATCGTCAGCGTGCCGATGACCCCGGAAGGCGCGGACGTCGCCGCGTTCCAGGAAGCGCTGGAACGGCACAAACCCCGGCTCTACATCACCAATTCCGCCATCCACAATCCGACCGGCGCCACCCTTTCGCTGACGACGGCGCACCGCCTGCTGAAGCTCGCCGAGGCGCACGGGCTGACGATCATCGAGGACGACATCTTCGCCGATTTCGAGGAGGAGCCCGCCCCTCGCCTCGCCGCGCTCGACGGGCTGGAGCGGGTGATCCACATCGGCAGCTTCTCCAAGACGCTCTCGGCGGCGGTCCGCTGCGGCTATGTCGCGATCCGGCGCGACTGGCTCGACCGGCTGGTCGACCTGTCGATCGCGACCACGTTCGGCGCCGGCCGTCTGTCGAGCGAAATCGTGCTGCGAGTGGTGCAGGACGGCAGCTATCGCCGCCACCTCCAATTGCTCCGCACCCGCCTCGCCAGGGCCCGGCGCGACGTGGCCCGCCAGCTGGACGGGATCGGCGTCGCGCCCTGGCTGGAGCCGCGCGCCGGCATGTTCCTGTGGTGCCGGCTGCCTCCCGGCATGGACGCGGCCGAGCGCGCCCGCGCCGGCCTCGCCCGCAACATCATCCTCGCGCCGGGCAACGTCTTCAGCCTGCAGCAATCGGCGCCGGGCTTCATGCGCTTCAACGTCGCCCAATGCACGACGCCGGCCGCGATGGATCTCCTCCGCGATCTGCTGGCATCGGGAGGGCGGGGCCGCCCGGACATATCGCCTTAGCAACTTATGTTGCAGTGCACAATTTACTATTGCATGCGGCGGTGGCTTGCGTCAGGGTTCGGGGATGACGGACAGCAAACTCATCCTCGAAGCCATCGCTCTGCAGCGGTGCATCGGCGTCACGTACAACCGCATGCAGATGAAGCTGGCACCGCACGTCCTGTACACGCGGCATGGCGACCTGTTCCTAGACGCCGTGGCCGTCGAGCGCGAGGGCAAGGCGCCCAGCGAGGCGAAGCTCGGCACCTTCAAGGTCGCGGGCCTCCAGATCGCCGAGGTGACGGCCCGGCCGTTCCAGCCCTTCCCCGGCTTCGATGCGAGCGACCAGAAATACCGGGAAACGACGCCGTTCGCGATCGGCTCGCTCTGACGCCCGCGATTTCCCGGGTCCGATGCCTCGGTCTTGTGCTCCACGCGAAGAGGCACAGGCGGCTATCCGGCCGGTAGAGCCTCCAATCTCCGATTTCAGCGGGATACTATCCCGCCAATTAGCTTTTCATAACTCTCGTCGACGCGAACGAACTGTCCGGCGTCTTCTCGAATCGGGTCGCCCGGTTGGACCTGGCGGGCCTCGATCTCATCCATGCGCGCTTCGAGGACAATCCCGGCTGTGACCGATCATCACGATCGAGGCGACGAGTTCGATCGGCCGGAAATGCTGTGCGAGACGATGCCGGCGATGATCGATTCCGCCTCGCATATCCTGTTCCGCGGGCGGGTGTGAACGACACGGCCGCGTCACTCCTCTCGGACGACGATCGCCGGGCCTTCGATTGGCAAATGAATTTCGCCGGGATTGGGCTGGAGCTTCCGGACCCCCCCGGTGCCCCACTCATGTCTGCCATCCTGCAACCGCCCGGATCCCAGATTGGGCAAATCACAAAAGGGCCGGCGTTCCGACCCAGATCATTCTGACATCGCTCGATCCGTCGTTGCGCATCCGATAGGGATGGCGCTGGTCGAAATGCGCACTGTCGCCGGGGCCGAGGAGAAAATGCTCCTGCCCGATCCACACGTCCAGCTTCCCATCCAGCACATACCAGAAACCTTCGCCCTCGCGGTGCGCCAGGGGTGAGGCGAGGCCGGGCGGCACGGTGATGTGCAACGCCTCCATCTTTCGCTCCTCGTGGCGGCCGCTCAGGCGGACGTAGCCGACGGGACCGGTGCCGAAATGCAGCCGCTCCGGCTCGCTGCCCCGCCGGACGATCTGCCCGGGAGGCGGGGTGCCGACGAAATAGCTCATCTCCACGCCGAGCGCCGTAGCGATGGAGGTCAGCGAGATCAGGGACGGCATCGCCCGATCCCGCTCCACTTGGGAGAGGAAGGGCACGGAGAGGCCCGATGCATCCGCCAGATCCTGCAGGGTCATGCTCAGCCGGCGTCGCCGGTCCCGGATCGCGGCCCCCATGAGCGGTGGCCCCGGCGTCTCGCTCCGTGCGGGGGAAAGCGGCATCGACATGCCTTCAGCTATGATCCGCGATGATCCGCCAGCCGGCTGTCGTGCGCTTGAACAGCAGGGTCGTCGGGCCGCTCGCATCGCCGCCATGGGCGGCATCGCGATGCAGATGGAAGCGGCCCACCACATAGGCATGGTCGGGTCCGGCCATCCGGAAATCGACGATCTCCAGCGACAATTGCCCCATCGCCGCGCTGGCGCCGCCGCCGAAGCGCTCGGCATAGCTGGCGCGGATCGCGTCATAACCCTGCACGAACCGGGTGCCGCTGACGTAGGTCGTGGTCGCCGCCCGCTCGTAGCAGGCCATGAAGCGATCGAGGTCGCCGGCATTCCAGGCCTTCGCACTGGCATCCAGCGTCGCCTGCACCGCGGCCCTTACCTGCGCCGCCGGCTCCGCCGCCACGGTCGCCGTCGTTGCGCTGATCGCGATCGCCACCGCCGCGCCTGCCATCATGCCGTTCGTCATGCCCAGCTCTCCCCTGTGTCCAAACAAGCATAACGCAACCACAAAGATAAGCTATCATCAAAAAAGTTTGACAGAGTGAAAACTCTTCTGAATGTTTCGGCCCCAAGCGGCAACGACCGTGGATGCGGGAGGCAGACGGCCTTGCTCCAAAGGGGAATGACAATGGGAACCAGCTTTTCGACCCTGCTGCGCTGCGCCTGCGCGGCCAGCGCCGTGATCGCCGGCACCGCGGCCGCGGCACAGACGGCGGTACCGGCCGACGGCAACGAGATCATCGTCACCGCGCAGAAGCGCTCCGAGACTATCCAGCATGTGCCGCTGTCGATGACGGTGCTGACCCAGGTGGATCTCGAAAAGCGCGGCGTCCAGAGCCTTTACGACGTCTCGCGCATCGCGCCGTCGCTGGCGGTGGTGTCGTCGGGGCCGGGCGAGAACAACCTGATCATCCGCGGCATCTCGTCCATCGCCGGCTCGGCGGCGACGGTCGGCTATTATCTGGACGACACGCCGATCGCGGCCTCCAGCAACGCGGCCCTGCTGTCCACGCGCGGCGTGATCGATCCGTCGGCGCTGGACATCGCGCGGATCGAGGTGCTGCGCGGGCCGCAAGGCACGCTCTACGGCTCCAGCTCGATGGGCGGCACGGTGCGCTACATCGCCAACCAGCCCAATCTCGACAAGTTCGAGGGCCGAGTCCGCGCGGACCTGTCGGACACGGCGCATGGCGGCTTCAACTGGAACCTCAATGGCGTGATCAACCTGCCGGTCGTGCAGGACAAGATGGCGCTGCGCGTCGCCGCCTACGTCCGCCGCGACGATGGCTATATCGATCGCTACCCGATCGATCCGACCGACTATCTGGCGGCCGACACCAGCGCGAAGAAGCAGAATAACGTCAACACCTACAAGACGTACGGCGCGCGCGCGGCACTGCTGATCAAGCCGAACGAGACGCTCTCGATCACGCCGTCCTTCCTCTATCAATATTCGCGGCTCGGCTCGCCCTTCACCTTCGATGCGGTCCCCGGCTCGCTGTCCAACCCCATCCAGGCGCGCGACGTGGCCGAGACCAACACGCAGAAGAGCTGGATCGCCAACCTGACCGTGAAGCAGGAACTCGGCCCGGTCGAGATCACCTCGTCCAGTTCTTATTATCACCGCGACGTGCATCTGGTCGACGACAGCTCGAAGGTGATCAACTATTTCTTCGCCACGTCGACGGTCGAGCCGGTGGCGATGTACGGCAGCTATCGCAACAAGGAATTCACGCAGGAACTGCGCGCTTCAACCAACTTCAACGGGCCGTTCCAGCTGATCGCCGGCGGCTTCTACCACGACGTGAAGGCGCCCCTGGTGTCCGAAATCCCGTTCCCGGCGGATTTCACCTATCGCAACGATGCGCCGTTCAACAGCTTCCAGACCATCTATGCGGGCACCCGTAATGCGACGCTGAAGGAATATGCGGGTTTCGGCGAAGCCTCCTACAAGCTCACCAGCACGCTGACGGCGCGCGCCGGCGTCCGCGTCTTCCAGGTCAACCAGAGCTTCTACCAGACCGGCGACGGCCTGTTCAACGGCGGCTTCTCGGCGGTCACCAACACATCCCGCGACCATGGCGTCACGCCGAAGTTCAGCATCCAGTGGCAGGCGACGCCGGACAAGATGCTCTACGCCACCGTGTCAAAGGGCTATCGCCCCGGCGGCCCGAACAACCCCGCGCCGGCCAATGTCTGCGGCAACGAAGTTTCCGGTCTCGGCCTGAGCGAGGGGCAGCTGACCGCCTACGGGCCCGACCATCTGTGGAACTACGAGGTCGGCGCCAAGACGAGCTGGCTCGATCACAAGCTCACGATCAACGGCTCCGCTTTCTATATCGACTGGACGAAGGTGCAGCAGCAGATCGTCCTCCAGTGCGGCTTCAACATCACCGCCAATTTCGGCAAGGCGATCAGCAAGGGCGGCGAGCTGGAGGTCGAGTTCCGGCCGACCCGGCAGATCACGCTGGGCGGCGGCTTCGGCTATACCGACGCGACGCTGCGCAACGCCGTGCCGGGCACGGCCGCGCAGAAGGGCGACCAGCTCCAGAACACGCCGAAGTGGACCGCGAATGCCTCGGCCGAATATCACGACCAGCTGAGCGACACGCTCAAGGGCTTCGCGCGGCTCGATTATTCCTATCTGGGGCCGGCCGACTTCCTCTACGACCGGACCAGCCCCTTCTACCGGCGCGCGGGCTTCTCGATCTTCAACGCCCGGATCGGGGTCGATCCGATGGATGGGCCATGGGAGGCGTCGATCTACATCAACAACATGTTCGACAAGCAGGGCGCGACCGACCTGCCGGTCGCCATCTCCGCCGATCTCCCGACCACCCGCCGCGTGGCGCTCAACCAGCCGCGCACGGTGGGCGTGTCGCTCGGCTATCACTTCTGACCGAAGGATGGCGGTGCCGCTGGCGCCGCCGTCTGGACAGGCCCATCGATGTTCGAACCTTCCCTCTATCGCGATCGCCGTCATGCGTTGAAGGCGGCGCTGCCCGGCGCGTTGATCCTGTTCCTCGGCCATGACGAGGCGGCGATGGATTTTCGCGCCAACGTCTATCCGTTCCGGCAGGACAGTTGCTTCCGCTATTTCTTCGGGCTGGATCGCCCCGGCCTCGCCGGCCTGGTCGACGCCGACAGCGGAGAGGACTGGCTGTTCGGCGACGACCCAGGCATCAACGCCACCATCTGGCTGGGCGAAACGGAATCGCTGGCGGCCGGGGCGGAGCGGGTGGCGGTCCGCCACACCGCGTCCCGCGCCGCCTTGCCCGACATGCTGGCGCGGGCGCGGGCCGGCGGGCGTCCGGTCCTGTATCCGCCGCCCTATCGGGCCGAAACCCGGGCGACGCTCGACCGTCTGATCGGCCCGGAAGCGGACGGCGATCCCGGAGGCCGGCTCGCCAGGGCCATCGTCGCGCTACGCGAGATCAAGCATCCGGCCGAGATCGCCGAGATGGAGGCCGGCCTTGCGATCACCCGCGAGATGCACCATGTGGCGATGAGGCTGACCCGACCCGGCGTCCGCGAGCAGGCGATCGCCGGCCGGCTGGAGGGGATGGTCCGCGAAGCCGGATTGCGCTTCGCCTACCAGCCGATCTTTTCCGGCCGGGGCGAAATCCTCCACAACCTGCGCTACGATCGCACGCTGGGCGCGGGGGAACTCGTCGTCCATGATGCGGGCGTCTGGAGCGCTGGCGGCTATGCGACGGACATCACGCGCACCATTCCCGTGACCGGCCGCTTCGATCCGCTGCAGGCGCGGCTCTACGACGCGGTCCTTTCCGCGCAAAAGCGGGCGATTGAGGCGTGTCGACCAGGCATTTCTTTCCTCGATATCCATCTTGGCGCGGCACGGGTGATGACCGAGGCGCTGTGCGACCTCGGACTGTTCCGTGGGGAGCCAGATCGGGTGGTTGCGAGTGGCGCCCATGCACTCGCCTTCCCGTGCGGCGTCGGCCACCAGATCGGGCTCGACGTGCACGACATGGAGGCGTTGGGCGAGGATAGGGTTGGCTATGACGATGCCATCCGGCGCAACGATCTGTTCGGGCTGAAAAGCCTGCGTCTCGGCAAGGCGCTCAAGCCCGGCATGACGGTGACGATCGAGCCGGGCCTCTACTTCATCCCGCAGCTGATCGCGATGTGGCGCGCTACAGGCCGGCACCATGACCTCATCGACTATGATCGCTTCGAGACCTTCGCACGCTTGGGTGGCATACGGATCGAGGATGACGTCATGGTCACGCCGGAGGGGGGGCGGGTGCTTGGCACGCCCATTGCCAAAGAACGCGACGAAATCGAAGATGTCATGAACGGAGCGGCCTGCCCGTAAGGCCGCAAGCGCCCCTTCGTGACCGTTCAGCACGAACTTCCGCCGTGCTAATAGCTGTCATTTCTACTTGCGAGCCGCGTGGCGCTTAATCACCATCCCATGCCGATCGCCGCGGCACGGATGCGCGCGGCGACCCGGGACAGCTGCCGGTCGGCTACTGGGCGCGCAACTCGACCGTCGGAACGGCGATAACTGGTGGATTCGAGACAGGCAGGTTTCGGAAGAAAGCCCGGCATAGCTGCCGTCTCTACGACAGGTAGAGCGAGATTGTTTTAATCATTCCATCGCTTGTTTCCACTTTCCGCCTATCGGCCCAATCTCCAATCGCCGCCACGACAATACCGAGAAATAGGCACACGCCGAGTGAAAGTGCGAAGCGCTGCATTCCCTCTATCACTGTCCCACCGACCACGTGCCCGGTCGTGAGATTGATGCCGAAGCGCAGTCCGATTAAAAGGAAGCCCATAGCGGCAACTTTGAAGGCGGTTGGCCAGATGCGCTTCAAATATCTGCCCACCGCTCTCTCCCGCCCCTGAATACAGGCCACACTAATCGCCATCGTTGCGTCCGCAAAGGGTAGGCGATCGTTACGTCATGGATGTCCAAATCTGGGGCGCTTCCTGACTGGCAGCTACCAGATTGCGCCATTCTGGATGTCAATCGGCGTCCAAAAAGGGCTCTGACGCACATTTGGTGCAATCGTGGTCATGAGGGACCGACCAGGCGGGCCTGAAGGAGGTCAAGCTTGCCACGGCCATACATTTGGCGCTTCAGAGCTTGAGTTTCGTGATCTGCCCTTCGGTCTGGCCGTTGGACCATGGGGATACGATAGCCGCTCGAACAGCCTCAATGTCGCGGTAGATGCCATTCGCGAACGATGCGACAAGACTGTCGCGACCGCGCTCGATCCAGGGGATAAGGTCATCTTCTGCCTTCCGCCGGATCATGTCGTGGAAGCCGGTAACGAGTGTGCGGGCCTCGACAAGCGTTGGAACGCCGGTCTCGACCGCGGCGATCGTCACGGTCTCAGCCTTCGTCAGGTGGTCGCGGCCGATCGTCATAAGACGCGCAATGGTTCTGGCAGACGGCACACGGTGAAGCCCCTCCGTGTCGACCCGTTCGGCCCGTCGCCGACGTGTCGCCCATTCCGTAACAACGCGGAGCGAGCCTCGAAATTGCTGTCCTTTCATCCGTCGCCAGAGCTCAGCGCCGTTACGGCATCCCGCTGTCCATTGCTCGTCCAGCCACGGGAGATAGCTCTCCAAAGAGCTTTCCCGTACCCGGAAGACGTCGCTACGCTCGCCGCGCAGGATCCTGCGGACCAAGCCCCGGCTGTGCCCGGTCTGACGAACGATCTCCTTGATGGAGGCTCCGCCCTTCGCAATCGCCATGACCGACGCATTGGTCTCCTCACGGTGGAGAGACCCTTCATATTGTAGCCGCTCGGCGGCCGTCAGCAGCTTGGGGTTGATCGTCATCGCGCCTACCGAGCGGCGGATCTGACGCATGGATCGGCGCACCGCATCAAGAAACGCCTGGCTCGCATTCTCCATCAGATGCCATCGGTCGGCGACCTGCGTCGCGTGCGGCAAGGCCTTTGCGGCAGCGCGCGCATAGGCACCCCCGCGGTCCCGTGCGATCACGCTGATCTGAGGCTGGCCAGTCAGCCAGGCCTCGGCCGTCGCCGGTTCCCGGTCCGGTAACAGCCTGATCGGACGTCGACGCTCAAGGTCGCAGATGATGGTGCCGTAGCGATGATTGCGGCGCCAGGCCCAGTCGTCGATGCCGATAATGCTTGGCGGCGGCGCCGCTGGCGTCCCGCGCCGCCGCACCACTCTCAGCAATGTGTCGTTGCTTACCGGCAGCATCAACCGTCGGGCAAAGCTCGCAGCCGGACGGCCACCCAGGGCCAGGCCGAGGTGGTGCACCAATTCTTCGAGCCGGCCCGTCCGCCGGGCCCAAGGTGCGAGGATCCCAGCTGCAAATCGCTCGGCGAAGATGCCTTGGGCGCATCGAACAGCGCGACACCGAAACCGCCGGACAATGGCAACGAGGTGTACCGAACGTCCGGCTATCGGCAGATCGCCGATCTGACGTTGGTAATGACTATGGATTTGTCGGCTGCTGGCCCTGCAAGAGGGGCATGAGCTTGCCCTAGCCGTGCTGCGCACGACGATGACCATTTTGCCATCCTCGTTTTCCGTGTCCATCACGGCGAACCCAGGTGGAACGAGAGATGACGCGCGAAGAGCTTTCTGCATGGCGGCCTCCTTCCGGATCGTCGCCATCAACCTCAGAACTGCATCAAAATTGAGTCAGAGCCCTTTTTCGACGCCGATCACCCCGCTACCGGGGTCCCTTTTCCACGCCGATCCACACTTTCAGAGCGCGTCCCGCAAGCCAGCTAACGGCGATGGTCGCGTGTCGGACAGCATGCTCCCGCTCGAAGGCGGCGCGACATCGGCTTGAGGCACGACGTGCGCGAACCGATCGGCGGGACTGGGTCGTGAAACGGCGCGAGCGGACGCGTCAGCTGATCGAGCTGGGTGGTCTTGTCGCCAAAGCGGGGATCGTCGAGCAGACCGACGACGATCGTGCCGTTCTCTTCGGCGCGATGCTGGAAGTCGCGGCGACGCTGCGTGGCGAGACCCGCGAGCAGGCGCTGACGCTGTGGCGAAGACGGGGCAAGCGCGCATTCGAGGACGATGCGGCCAACCCCGCACCGTGATCGGTCTTATTCGGCAGCCTTGGGCAGCGCCGTTTCCAGCTCGATCAGGCGTTGCTCGCAGACCGTCCGGACGTGATCCTGCAGGATGGCGACGCGCTCGCTGATCCAGGCCAATTCCTCGCCGGAAATCTTGTATTCGGGCGAGTATCGGGCATTGACGTAGGCCAAACGCAGCAGCTCGAAACAGCGCCTGTCGAAGCGGTCCGCGCGCGGCCACGCCTCGATCAGCGAGGGCGCCAAATCCTCCGCCTGTCCGCGCAGAAAGTTCAGTTTGTGCGACTTCGGGCTGTAGAGCGTGAACGTGAGCAGCGTGCAGTGATAAAGTCGCTCGACCGCTTGATGAAATAGGAAAGCAGCGTCGCGAGGCTTCTCTTGCTCGACGTAAAAGCGACCACCCATCGCCCCACTATCAGCGTGCGAAATCCAATGCGCGTAATGCTGGCGCGCCTCCGCCAGCCGTTCGCCCATCTGCAGCTTGCCGGGTCGCGACAGCGGATGGCCCTCGGCCTCGTAAAGGGCGATGCCCTGCGCCGCGATGTCGGTGAAGAATGGCCGGCCCTTGTAGAGCTGGGTGTTCACATCGGTCAGCGTGTGAACGATGAAGCCGACCGGCGCGCTCAGGGTGTGCGTAATCGTCATCTCGCGCATGAGGCGATCCTCGGCCGCCGACCAATATTCGAAATCGGTCAGCCGCTCGTCGTTGACGACGACGAGGATGTCGTAATCGCTGTGGTAACCGCCGACCGGATCGTCGACCCAGTCGCCACGTGCGTAGGAGCCGTAGAGCACCAGCTTGAGGATGCGACCCTGCTTCTTGAAGGGCTTCGTGCCGGTCCGGGTCGAAGCGTCGAACTCCTCGAACAGGATCTGGACGACACGCTCCAGCTCCCGCTGCTTGGCCTCCGGCAGATGGTCGAGTTGATCCCGCATGGTGTGATCCTAGCAGCACGTCCAAGGATGCACAGCCCGGCGGATTATCGCCGAGCTGCGCCTGCCACGCTCATCGGCGGCGTTTGCGCGCACGCTCGATCTCGCGCCGGATGCGACCCAGGCTGCGGGCAAGCCGGCGCTGGAAGCGTTCGACGCTGATCCCGTAGCGCTCGGCGGCTTGCGCGTGGCTCAGGCCATCCGCCTGCACGAGGCAGAAGAGCTCGCGCTCTTTGGGCGACAAAACGTCGAATGCCGCTGCGACCTCCTCCTGGGTGAGCGGTGGTTTCCAGCCGCCCTGATCGGTCTCGGTCATGCCGCCTCTCCCGTTTCGGGTGCACGGAAGGCGAGCAGGAAGTCGGCCGCTTTGCTCGCGGCACTGGCGGCGCGGAAGATCGCGCGGTTACCCTCGCGTAGTACGTCGAGCCATGATCCGATATAATCGGCATGGCGGACACTCGGGCTGATCGACAGCTCGGCGCAGACGAAGGCCGATGTCATCTCGGCGACCAGTTCCTCGCGCGCATAGAAGGCATCGCCGAACCGGCCGGACTGATCACGTCCAAGCCGCGATGCGTGCCCGGTCCAGTGGCCCAGTTCGTGGAAGGCGGTACGATAGAAATCGATCGGTACGCGATACAGCTGCGGCTGCGGCATCTGCACGAAGTCCGGGTCCGGCGCGTAGAATGCCCGGTCGCCACCGATACGGACATCGGCACCTGTCGCGTCGATCAGCACCTCGGCATGGGGGATGATCTCGCGTTCCGGTAATGGCGCCACGATGCCGGGCAGCATCTCGGGCAGACCCTCGCACTGGTCGACGTTGAAGACGGTGAAGCGCTTGAGGAAGGCGACCTGCCTTGCCGCGTCACCATCGGTCGCCGCGCGTTCGGCCTCCGTTTTGGGCGTGAAGCGATCGGCATAGCAGACCGTCTCCCCCTGCTCGCCCTTGCGGACATGCCCCACCAGCGCCTCAGCCTGCTTGTAGGTCAGCCACGCCTGCGATCCGTAGCCAGCGCCGGTCACCGCCGACCAGAGGATGAGGACATTGATCCCCGAATAGCATCTCCCGGTTCCGGCATTGCGCGGCAGGCCTGCCGATGCTCCCGCGCGATCCCACGGCTGCACCCAGGGCAACCGTCCTTCCTCCAGTTCGGCGATGATGCGGTCGGTGACCTGATCGTAAAGCGATTTCGTCTCGGTGTTGCGCATGATCCCTCACTCCTGCCTGCACACCGCACCGGCCCCGGAAGGGGGCGGGGTGGGCGGCAGGAGCGGACCGGCAGTCCCGCCGGGTGAGGCGGGCTGCACCCACAGGGCCGCAACGCAGTGGAGGAGCCGGCGCAGCCGGCTTGCAGCCCGCCGCGGCGGGACTAGAGGGCAGTGACGCCCACCCTGCCCCGTTCGCGGCCGGACAAACGCCATCGCGCCGTGCGCGATGACCGCTGGCCGCGCTCACGCGGCGCACGTCCCATGGACGTCATCCGGAAACGAAGTCGGTCGGGAGATCGGCGCGACTCGCCAGAGTCGCCGAAGCAACACCGTTGGCGTCGAGACGTCCTGGGATCGAGCACCGAAACCGTCGGGGGTGCACAGTAGCGCACCGAGCGGCCAGATAGCGCAAACCAGCGCCAAACGCCGCCACGATGCTTGCGGCGAGCCAACTTTCCGATCTTGTTGGTCATATCGCTCCATCTGGAGCCAGCACATTCAGGATCGACGCATATGACCACCGAAACGCCCGAGCGCATCCTCCGCCTTGCAGAGGTGCTCCGCCGCACCGGCCTCACCAGATCGACCCTCTATCGCAAGATCATGGCCGGTAGCTTCCCCCGCCAGATCACGATCAGCACGCGCTGCATCGGATGGCGCGAATCCGCCGTCAACGGCTGGGTCCGCAATCCGATGTTCTACAGCGTCAAGGAACATCCCGAGATTTAGTCGAATGAGCCTCGGCAAGCCGCCCGACGGCTCAGCGCCCAAATCCCGGTCGTAGAACCGCGCCGACACCGTCCTCAATTGCCGACCGTCCGGTTACGAGGTGGGATAGGATCGTTTGCCGACACGAGAGTGACCCTGCTCCGCTTGGCGGGTAGGTCTCCCCTGAACGGACCGAGGGCATTCGAACGATAGATTCAGTGCGCACACCCCTGGGGCGTTACGACATGGATGTCGCCGGGAGGCCCAAAGGAGCAACTGAGCATCGTGAATTTCGCCGGGCCCGTATCATTCGGTATCTGCCATCGTACCGCGCTCGAATAGGTGGCTGCAACGGTGCGACCCCGAGCATCCTGCGCGGCTACGAAGGTGGCCCGGGCCTTGAGGAGAGCGCAACTCGTATCGTCCAGCAGAGACGAGCCGCTGGATGCGGTGATGGTGCAGGCCGTGACATGGCCCATGGGATCGACGTTGAGACGGAAGCCGGTAATGCCTTTCAGGGATTGTCGCAGTGCGGCGGGAGGATAGTCATTGGGCGTGATCCAATCACCTGGACTGCCCGCCGGCTTCAGGGGAACTGACTTCGCAGCCAGGACGGGACCCGCTGCGGCCATCGCTCCCAGAAATATGATGTGATGGATGTTCTTCACGCCCGCCCCTTGGTTGATCCCAGGATATGGCGTGTGCCGGGCGAGCACCAGCGGGATTGTGCACCTGCCCGCGCGATTGATGTTGCGCAGCGAGGCGCTAAGCTGGCGCAGGGGATTGCCGTAGGGGGCTTATGATCAAGACGGTGTGCGCGTTGACGCTTGCGGGTGTCGTGTCCGGCAACGCCATCGCGGCCAGCACACTTGCGACCGGGCCCGCGCCGGCATGGGTGAAACCCGTATCGCCGCCGGCCGCGGTGGCCGACGCCGATCAGGCGCCGGTGAGACTGTTGCTGCAGGACCAGCAGGTCGATCTCCAGCCGGATAAGGTCACCCGCTATTCGGAGAGCCTGCTGAAGATCCAGTCCCCGCAGGGGCTTTCCGCCGGCAACGTCATGCTCGTGTGGAATCCGGATACGGATACGGCGACGGTCCACAAATTGCTGATCCGGCGCGGTGACAAGGTCATCGACGTGCTTGCCAACCAGAGCTTCACCATCGTGCGCCGGGAAAGCAACCTAGAGAATGCGATGCTGGACGGCGTGCTGACCGGCACGATCCAGCCTGAAGGATTGCAGGTTGGCGATATCGTGGATTTCGCGGCCTCGATCACCCAGAGCGATCCCGCGCTGAAAGGCCATGTCGAAGAGATAGGAGGCGGCTGGAACA
>Ga0207695_10000432_pt1 | contig 91934 bp, 73 predicted proteins | sample KBSC54metaG_FD_184354 | JGI IMG/M metagenome (GOLD analysis project Ga0207695, IMG submission 184354) | Corn rhizosphere microbial communities from Kellogg Biological Station, Michigan, USA - KBS C5-4 metaG (SPAdes) (version 2) | ecosystem: Host-associated > Plants > Roots > Rhizosphere > Soil... | reverse complement strand
GACACAGGCTGGTGTGGAAATTTCGTCAATAGCTGGATCGACGGAGCGGCGCCAGAATGCGTGAGAGCATGGATCCTCAGGGCGCCGTGGGGAGAAAGTGAGACCGGATTCCCTTTGGAAATGACAAGTAGAGATACAGGGAGTTCGCAGTCCGCGATGCTGCGGGTGGAGGGGTTGGCGAAGGTGTACCCCGCGGTGGCGGGACGCAATGCTGCTCCGGGCACTGAGGTGGTGCTGTTTCGCGGCCTGAGTTTCGAGGTCCGCTCAGGTGAGATGGTGGCGATTGTGGGTGAGAGCGGCTCGGGCAAGAGCTCGCTGCTACACCTGTTGGCAGCCCTTGATACTCCAACCGAAGGCGAGGTGTGGGTGGATGGGGTGCGGCTGCGCGGTATGTCAGAGCGGCAGTCCGCGGAGTTCCGCAACCGAAATGTGGGATACGTGTGGCAATTCCATTATCTGCTGCCTGAGTTCTCCGCCGTCGAGAATGTGGCGATGCCGCTCCTGGCGCGCGGCGAACGGCGGGCGCCGGCGCTCGAGAAGGCGCGAGGCTGGCTGGCCGAGGTTGGATTAGCCGGCAGGTTGGAGCATCGCGCGGGCGAGCTGAGCGGTGGCGAGCAGCAGCGCGTCAGCCTGGCGCGAGCGCTGGTAACGGGCCCGAAGTTACTCCTGGCCGACGAGCCGACAGGCGATCTGGACGGTAAAACAGGGGATGCAGTGTTCTCGTTGATTCAAAACCTCCACTCCAAGCATCCATTAACCAGTGTGCTTGTGACGCACAACCTGGAGTTCGCCGCGCGTTGCGGGCGAGTCCTCCGATTGCGCGAGGGCCGGCTGGAAGAATTTGCAGGGGCAGCATCTTCGCAGGGATGAAGGAGCTGCACCAAGTTTGGTGCTTGTTTTGCACAGGGATCTACTGTGAAACGGTGGTAGGTTGGTCAAAACCTTCGGGGGATTCAGCAGGAATCGCGGTGAGGGGATGATGGTGGAAATGTCGGGCCAGTGCTGGGGAGCATCCGCAGTGCCGGTCCGATGGGTAGGCGGTTCGGCAGCGAGTCGTTGGGCTTGACGAAGCGTCTACACTGTATGTAGTGCAATGGGCGTTCTGTACTCCGGATTGCATCCGGGGACGCTCTGAAGGGCCCCCGGCGGGCTGAGCGGAAACGCGGGGGCGGCTGGACAAAGGCGCTGCGCCTGCGGGGAGCGGGTGTAAGTGCCGGCTTGAAGGGGGAACATGTTCGAACGCTATACGGAGAAGGCGCGGCGGGTGATCTTCTTTGCCCGCTACGAGGCCAGTCAGTTCGGGTCGCCGTACATTGAGACCGAGCACTTGCTGCTCGGACTGTTGCGGGAGGACAAGGCGTTAACAAACCGCTTTTTGCGGTCGCACGCATCGGTGGAATCGATTCGGAAACAGATTGAGGGCCATACCACGATTCGGGAGAAGGTTTCGACATCAGTGGATCTTCCGCTCTCGAATGAGTGCAAGCGAGTGCTGGCGTACGCGGCGGAAGAGGCGGAACGACTCTCCCACAAACATATTGGGACGGAGCACCTGCTGCTGGGTCTGCTGCGCGAAGAGAAGTGCTTTGCGGCGGAGATTCTGACCGAGCGCGGACTGCGGCTGCCGATGATTCGGGAAGAGCTGCAGAAGACAACCCAGGAGAAGGCGCCACAGCAGCAGAGTGGGAAGCAGCGTGGCGAACAGTCGATGCTGGCGGAGTTCTCGCGCGACCTGACGCAGTCGGCCATGGACCAGCAGCTGGATCCGCTGGTCGGGCGTGACAACGAAGTGGACCGCGTGATCCAGATCCTGTGCCGGAGGACGAAGAACAATCCGGTGCTGATCGGAGAACCGGGCGTCGGCAAGACCGCGATTGTGGAAGGGCTGGCACAGAAGATTGCCGAAGGCGAGGTGCCGAGCTTCCTGGCAGATAAACGGGTGCTGGCGCTGGACCTGTCGCTGATCGTGGCGGGCACGAAGTACCGCGGCCAATTCGAAGAGCGGCTGAAGACGATCATGAAGGAGTTGATGGAGAACCAGAACTCCATCGTGTTCATCGACGAGCTGCATACGCTGGTGGGAGCGGGATCGGCCGAGGGATCGCTGGATGCAGCGAACATTCTGAAGCCGGCACTGAGCCGCGGCGAGATCCAGTGCATCGGCGCAACGACTCCGGCCGAGTACCGGAAGTCGATTGAGAAGGACAGGTCGCTGGAGCGGCGCTTCCAGGCGGTGAAGGTTCCTCCTCCGAACGAAGAGGATGCGATCAAGATCATCATGGGGATCAAGGATAAGTACGAGAAGTTTCACGCGGTCTCGTACACGGATGAGGCGATCAATTTCTCGGTGTCGCACTCGAGCCGGTATATCCCTGACCGCTTTCTGCCGGATAAGGCGATCGATTTGATCGACGAGGCAGGAGCGCGAGTGAAGCTGCGCCAGACTTCCCTGCCCGAGGAGTTGACCGAGGTTCAGAAGCGGATCAAATTCATCGTGCACCGGATGGAGAACGCGATTGCGAACCACGAGTTCGAGAAGGCGCGGTTCTACTCGGACGAGGAGCGCAAGGAACGCGAGAACCTGCGCACGCTTCGGGACAAGTACCACCTGGATGACTCGAGCGCCGGGATTGTGACACGCGAGGACATCGAGGATGTGGTGAGCCGGTGGACGGGCGTTCCGATCACTTCGATCAAGGAAGAAGAGACGGCCAAGCTGCTTCGCGTGGAAGAAGAGCTGCATAAGCGCGTGATCAGCCAGGAGAAGGCGATTTCCGCGCTGGCTCGGGCAATCCGTCGTTCGCGAGCTGGTCTCAAGAGCCCGGCACGGCCGATCGGCAGCTTCCTGTTCCTGGGCCCAACCGGCGTCGGCAAGACGGAGATGGCGCGCACTCTGGCACAGTTCCTCTTCGGAAGCGAGAAGTCGCTGATCCGGTTCGATATGTCGGAGTTCATGGAGAAGCACTCCGTCTCGAAGCTGATTGGTTCGCCTCCGGGATACGTGGGCTATGAGGAAGGCGGCCAGTTGACGGAGCGGGTGAAACGCTCGCCGTACTCGGTGGTGCTGCTGGATGAGATTGAGAAGGCGCATCCCGACGTCTTCAACCTGCTGCTGCAGGTGTTTGAAGATGGGCAGCTGACGGATGGCCTGGGCAATACGGTCGACTTCAAGAACACCATTATCGTGATGACGTCGAATATTGGCGCCAAGCACCTGCAGAAGCGCGAAGGACTCGGATTCCAGAGCGGCAAGGAGGAGATGATCCTGGACAAGATGGAAGAGCTGGTGAAGGGCGAGGTGAAGCGCACCTTCAATCCAGAGTTCCTGAACCGTCTGGACGAGATCATCATCTTCACGTCGCTGACGAACTCCGACCTGATGCAAATTATGGAGTTGCTGGTTCAGCAGATGAACACGAACCTGGCGCATAAGAGCATCACTTTGAGCGTGACGGACGAGGCCAAGCAGTGGATTCTCGAAAAGACGGCCTCCGACCGGACTTATGGTGCGCGGCCTCTGCGGCGTGCACTGCAGCGATACGTGGAAGATCCGCTGTCAGAGGCGCTGATCGCAGGCGGAATAACCCAGCGACCAGCGTTCCTGGAGGTGTACCTGGACAACAATCAGCTGTTCTACCGGCCTATCTCTGAGGATGGAGAAGACAAGGTGGCCGGGCTCGCGCTGAGCACGGTGTAATTCAGCAGCCGGTTCGAAGACAAAGAAACGCCTCGGGCTGACCCCGAGGCGTTTTTCTTTGAGCCACCTGATGAGTCGGCGCTCTGTTGGAATTACATCAGCGCCTGTACGCCCTTGACTGCACCGCCAACTACTGTCGAGGCCCTGTCGACGAAATCATCGACCTGTCCCTTGGTGCGCTTGATGGTCTTCTCTACGGATTTCTGCGCTTCTTTGCTGAGGCGGTCCGCCTGCTCCTTGAGATAGGCGGCAGCATCCTCGAGGTAATCGACCCCATCATTGAGGTTCCTGCGCAGCTGGCGACGAGTCCTGTCGCCACTCTGAGGCGCGTAGAGCAGTGCCACGCTGGCACCTGCGGCAACGCCCACGGCGAAAGCAATCCAAACACCCTTCCTGTCCATGCGGTCCCCTCCTTTAGGGCAGACTTCGGCTTCCATGGTTTAGATTCGCGTTCGAGGGATCGCGGTTGTGTATCTAGCGGTGTTATTTTAGCCCGGCGAGTTCGCGCGATCGCACGAAGACATGGGCAAACATCGTGCGGTTGAGCTTGCCGGTGTTGGTATTTCGGAGCGATGGATGATAACTGCCGAGAAGGTGAATGCCGTTCGGCAGGCGGTACTCGGCTGCGTGGCCGAACGTGTAGGCGGAGCGGCGAGCGATGACGCCGGTCGAGAGCAGGTGGGCGAGGTAGCCGTCCCAGGCGATTTTGCCCAAACAGACGACGACACGCACTGAGGATAGCGCGGCGATCTCGGCGGCGAGGTGTGTTGCGCAGTTGCGGATCTCCTGCGGCGAGGGCTTGTCTCCGGGAGGAGCACAGCGAACGACGGAGGCGATCCATGCGTTGCGAAGGCGAAGCCCGTCCTCGCGATGGATTGCCCGGGGTTTGGAGGCAAAGCCAAGCTCGTGCAGGACGGGGTACATGAAGTCGCCGGAGCCGTCGCCGGTGAATGGGCGGCCCGTGCGGTTGGCTCCGTGGGCTCCAGGAGCAAGGCCGAGGATGAGCACGCGTGCGCGGGGGTCACCGAAGCCAGGTACGGGGCGAGCCCAGTACTGCTGGTCCTGGTAGGCACGGCGGCGGGTCTCGCCGATTCCGGTGCAGTAGGTGCGCAGGCGCGGGCAGAGCTCGCAGGCGACGATCTGGTTGCGAATCAGTTCATGCTTATCGGCGTGAATAGGCGGCAGAGTGCGTGGGGAGGAGTTTGGGCTGGTAGCTTTCACGAATGCAGGAGGAGATGGGAGATGCTTGCCGGATTAGAAATATAGAATAAACGGGGACCAAAGGACGGACGGGCGCTGATTGGACGAATTCTACGGTAACAAGACGAGGTCAGTGGGGCAGAGACTTCGAGCGATCTCGCGGTCAGGGTGGATGACCCCGTTTCTGGTCTTAGTCCTCAATTTGGCGCTTGGTGCGGCGTATTGGGAGCACGGGCGCGGCAATCTACACAAACTGAAGCAGAGGATCGCCACGGAACGACCGGAGGTGCAGACTCCGCGGCCGGGAGGACAGGATCCCATTGTGCTGACGCGCGAGCGGCTGATGGGCGACAGTGCGCCGGAATTTACGTCTATCACCCTGTTGCCGGGCCGGGGCATGAATGTGCTGCAGATCACGGCGTTCGTGCCTGGCAGAGGTGAGATCGACCTTCTGGATTCGCCGTCGGTGGCGGAAGCAACGGGGAGGATGACCGGAAGCGGTGAGGATGCGGAAGGCGCTCAGAGCCTGGGAATGGGTGCCGCGGTGGAAGCTCCCTGGGCAGGGCGTCTCTCGGCGCAAGACGGCGCGGCTGTCTGGAAGGGACGCGAACTGGCGGCTGAACATGGCAAGGATGCAGGGCTGCTGTTGATGGATGCAGCGACGGACTCGAAGATCTCGGCCCTTCCGGATGGAGCGGTAGCGGAGGCGACGTATCACCTTCGTGGTGAGAGTGCAGGCTGGCCATCGGACCTGACCATGACAGTGCGAGCTCTTTTGAGCAGCAAGTCGATTGACCTCTCGATCACAGCGAGGAATACCGGCGATTCGCCGGCCCCGGCGGGACTTGGCTGGCGACCGATGTTCGCGGTGCAGGGAGATCGCGGTCACATTCGGCTGCGGCTCCCCGCTCAGGCGCGTCTCATTGTCGGCGAGGATGGCAGACCCACAGGAGCGACGACCCCGGTAGCGGGGACAGTTTACGACTTCACAGAGGGACAGGGGGTCGCATTGGGCAATCTGACTCTGCATGACACCTTTGCTGAACTGCGGCATGACCTGCTGGAAAGCGGACCCGCGATGGAGCTGACTCTCCCGTTTACAGATTTGGGGGTACGAATGACGTCGCTGACGCCAAATATCCGCGCACTCGAGGTGGATTCACCGGCAGATGCGAAGTACCTGATCGTGGCTCCGGAGACCAACTACCCCGACCCGTTCGGACGGGAGTGGGCAGGCCAGGGCGGCTCCGGCATGGTCGTGCTGCAGCCGGGTCAATCGATGGAATGGAAGGTGCGGTTGGAAGTGTTCACGCCCTCCAGTGACAGCCGGAGCCGCTGAAGAGTGCACGCGGGTTTGACCCCTCATAAGCAAGCCTCGTAGAGTGGAGGAGGGGCGCGCCGGAATATCCGGCCATTCTTCGCCGCGTAGAATCGCACTTTTCAGCTGCCCCGATGCGGCACCTTTTGGAAGGCAAATCGATTTGAATCTCACCGAAATGACTGAAGAAACCCAGAGCCCGGCTACATCCGGCACCCAGGAACAGCAGACCGCAGGCGCAGAGCCGTCCGCTCACTCGCACGATCATGAACATGCACACGGGCATGACCACGAGCACACCCATGAACATGGCCCGGCACTGAACCCTGATTTGACGCGCGAAATCGCGGTGGAAGTGCCAGCGGACGAGGTGTCGGAGACCTACAAAAAGCTCACCAAGCGATATCAAAAGCTGGCGCGCATCCCCGGCTTCCGCGCGGGCAAGGTACCGGAGTCGTTGATCCGGTCGAAGTTCGCAAAAGAGCTGCGGCAGGAGGTGCTGGAGGCGCTGGTCTCGGAGCGGTTCCGCAAGGAGATCGAAGAACGCAAGCTGCGGCCGATCTCTGAGCCTCAGTTGATGGACCTGCAACTTACGGACGGGGCGCCTCTCCGTTTCAAGGCAGCGTTTGAGGTGCTTCCGGAGGTCGACATCAGCGGCTACGACACCGTGAAGGTTGACCGGCCCAACGTTGACCTGAGTGAAGATGAGTTCCAGAGTGAGCTGAACCGCGTGCTTGAAAGCCACGCGACGGTAGAGCCGGTGGAGGAAGACCGTCCGCTGGGACAGGGTGACTGGGCCGATATCCAGTACACCGGAGAGGTGAAGCCGCTGGCGCAGACGGTAACCGAAGATGGCGCGTCCACTGAAAAGGGCGAGTCGATCACCGGCGAGGATGTGCTGATCGAGATTGGCGGAAAGAATACGATTGAGGCATTCACAGAGGCTTTGCGGGGCAAGAAGCCCGGCGACCAGCTCTCGGTCGAGGTGGAATATCCGGCGGACTTCAGCGATAAGAGACTTGCCGGGCAGGCAGTGAACTACGACGTGACGGTGAAGGCGATCAAGAAGAAGAACTTCCCAGAGCGGGATGCGGAACTGGCGAAGCAGCTGGGCGGCGCGGAAAGCTGGGAGGAGTTTGAGAAGCAGTTCCGCGAGAACCTGGCAAGGCGGAAGCGCGAGGCTCTGGAATCTCAGGCGAAGAACACGCTCATCGAAGGGCTGATCGATAAGTTCCAATTCCCTCTTCCGGAGTCTGTGGTGCAGCAGCGGATTGATGCCCGGCTGGAGCGCGGTCTGCGCGCTCTGGCGCAGCAGGGCATGAAGCCAGAGGATATGCGAAAGATGGACTTCGGCAGGCTTCGCGCAGCGCAGCGCGGCGAAGCTGAGCGCGAGGTGAAGGCTTCGCTGATCGTGGACAAGATTGCAGAGGCGGAAAAGGTGGAAGTAACAGATCAGGAACTGGACAACGAGGTGCTGATGCTATCGCTGCAGACCCGCGAGCCCTACGAGACGCTGCGGGAACGCCTGACTCGAGATGGGGGCATTCAGCGGCTGCGTGACGAGATGCGACGCGAGAAGACAGGCACCGTACTTTATGAGAAGCTGGCTTCGTAGCAGCTAATACGTCCACCGCATCCACGGCAACCACGAAGAGAGAGAGGCATATGGGACTGGTACCAATGGTCATCGAGCAGACGAGCCGGGGCGAACGTGCCTACGACATCTATAGCCGTCTGCTTCGCGATAACATCATTTTTCTAGGGACGCCGATCGATGACAATATTGCCAATGTGATCATTGCGCAGATGCTGTTCCTAAGCGGCGAGGACCCGGAGAAGGACATCCAGCTTTACATCAACTCGCCTGGCGGCTCGATTACAGCGGGACTGGCGATCTACGACACCATGCAGTACATCAAGAATGACGTGGTGACCTTCTGCATCGGACAGGCAGCTTCCATGGGAGCGTTTCTGCTGATGGCAGGCACAAAGGGCAAGCGTTTTGCGCTGCCGAACTCGCGCATTCTGATCCACCAGCCTTCCATGGGCGGTCTGAGCGGACAGGCGACCGATATCGACATTCACGCGCGCGAGATCTTGCGGATCCGCGAGATCACCAACAAGCTGATGAGCAAGTCCACCGGGCAGCCGCTGGAGCGCATTGAGCGGGATGTCGAGCGGGACTTCATTATGACTGCCGACCAGTCCAAGGAGTACGGAATCATCGATGACATCATCGATCGGCCGCGCACCTGATGCTGTGGAAATTCCAACCGAAACCCCGGCCACGCGCCGGGGTTTTGATCTTGTAGAGGTCCCTCGATAGTTCCTCCGAAGTGACCAGAAAGGGTTACTCACGGCACCCTTGTCGACACTGGACAACGTTGAATCCGGTGTAAACTTAGAGTCGTTCGAGCACGACGGCCTTTGAGGAGTTGCAGCAATCATGAAAACATCCCGCGGTTCCGACGAATCGCTTCGTTGCTCGTTTTGCCATAAATCTCAGGACGCGGTAGCGAAGCTCATCTCGTCCCCATCGGATTATCCCCGTGCTTACATCTGCGATGAGTGTGTGGGTGTCTGCAACTCGATTCTGGAAGACGATCGAGCCGAAGTAGCCCCGGGCGTTGCTCCTACTCAACTGCCGAAGCCGCAAGAGGTAAAGGCTTTTCTGGATGAGTACGTGATCGGCCAGGACCAGACTAAGAAGAAGCTCGCGGTAGCGGTCTACAACCACTACAAGCGGATCCAGATGAACAAGACCCGCGGCAACGATGTGGAGCTTGCAAAGTCCAACATCCTGCTGGTGGGACCGACGGGATCAGGCAAGACGCTGCTGGCGCAAACCCTGGCGAAGATGCTGGATGTGCCGTTCGCGATCGTGGATGCAACCACGCTCACGGAAGCGGGCTATGTGGGTGAGGACGTCGAGAACATTATTTTGAAGCTGCTGCAAGCAGCGGATGGCGACGTACAGCGGGCCCAGAGCGGCATCATCTATATCGACGAGATCGACAAGATCGGACGCAAGGACGAGAATCCTTCGATCACGCGCGACGTTTCGGGCGAAGGCGTGCAACAGGCGCTGCTGAAAATCCTGGAAGGCACGGTTGCAAACGTTCCGCCGCAGGGTGGGCGCAAGCATCCGCATCAGGAGTTTACGGCGGTTGACACGACCAACATTCTGTTCATCTGCGGTGGCGCCTTTGTGGGACTTGAGAAGGTGATCGGGCGCCGTGTGGGGAAGAAGTCGCTGGGCTTCCGCGCTATCTCGGAGCAGCCCGAACAGGAGCAGCCGGAGATTATGCCGATCCGCTCGCAGCGGGATACCGAGCTGCTGCGCCAGGCCGAACCGCAAGACCTGCTGAAGTACGGCCTGATTCCGGAGTTTGTTGGACGGCTGCCTGTGCTGGGGATTCTGGATGAGTTGGACGAAGTGGCTCTGGTGGAGATCCTGACCAAGCCACGGAACGCGATCCTGAAGCAGTACGCGAAGCTGTTCGACTACGAGAATGTGAAGGTCACCTTCTCAGACGAGGCGGCACGCGAGGTCGCACGGGAGGCATTGCAGCGCAAGGTTGGTGCGCGCGGACTGCGGATGATCCTGGAAGAGCTGATGTTGGACCTGATGTACTACGTCCCCGGCAACAAGAAGATTACGGATCTGAACATTACTGCCGAGATGGTGAAGAAGCGGAGCCTCGTCGTACCGATGGCTTTGGAAAAGGCCGGGTAAGGCCTCCTGAAATTACGCAGGTAATGCCAGACGCTGTCGAGTTGCGCAGTTACCTGCAGTATTTTGCAGCAAAACTGCGCGGCTTGTTTTCCTCTTCAGTGGTAATCCCGCAAGCGAACAGTCTGGGCGCTCGTCGATTTACAATCGTTTGAGGCCGGGGCGCTCTGGTTGCACCCTTGGCCTATTGCGCACGTCTAATTGGGGAGAACATGGCGAATCCAACCAAAACTTCAGTGACCAGCGACGTTCGGAAGCTTCCGATGATGCCGATCCGCGACATGGTCATCTTCCCCCACATGGTGACGCCGTTTGTCGTCGGCCGTGAGTCGAGCGTGCGCGCTCTCGAAGAAGCGTTGACCGCAGATCGCAAAATTTTTCTGGCAACGCAGCACGACGCGTCGGTCGATGAACCGACTGCAGAGGATATCTACGAGACCGGAACAATCGGCACAATTGTGCAGAGCGTTCGGATGCCGGATGGCAACATCAAGGTCCTGGTTGAGGGCATCGAACGGGCGCGATCGATTGAAGTGAACGATGAGGATGGATTTTTCGTCGCTACTGTCCGCACCGGCAGGACCGACTTGGAGATTACGCCACAGGTCGAGCAGCTCATGCATCGGGTGCATACGCTCTTCGAACAGTATGTGAAGCTGCAACAGTCGCTCAACCACGAATCCGTAGCCGCGAGCGTCCGCATGGATGAGCCCGCAAAGTTGGCTGATGTGATTGCGGCCAATCTGCAACTGGGTATCGACGAGAAGCAGCAACTGCTGGACGTGTTTGATCCGGAGACCCGGCTGGCGCGCGTCGGTGACGTGCTGGACGTGGCGATTGAAAAGTTGAATATGGACCGGACCATCCAATCGCGCGTAAAGCGCCAGATGGAAAAGGCGCAGAAAGAGTACTACCTCAACGAAAAGATCAAGGCGATCCAGAAAGAGCTCGGGCGCGGCGAAAAGTCAGAGTTTGATGAGCTAAAGAAGAAGATCGAATCGGCAGGCATGCCGAAGGACGTGCTGGAGAAGTCGCTCCAGGAGCTGAAAAAGCTGGAGGCGATGCCGGCGATGTCCGCGGAGTCGACGGTTTCGCGCAACTACCTGGACTGGCTGCTGGCGGTGCCGTGGAAGAAGCGATCCAAGGAGATCCGCTCCATTGAGCACGCTGAGACGATTTTGAACTCGGATCACTATGGGCTCGAGAAGATCAAGGAACGCATTCTCGAGTTTCTGGCCGTCCGCCAGCTGGTGAAGAACCCGAAGGGATCCATCCTCTGCTTTGTGGGGCCTCCGGGCGTGGGCAAGACGTCGCTGGGCATGTCCATTGCCAAGGCGACCGGCCGGAAGTTTGTCCGTATGTCGCTGGGTGGGGTGCGCGATGAAGCGGAGATTCGCGGCCATCGGCGGACTTACATCGGTGCCCTGCCAGGCCAGATTATCCAGTCGATGAAGAAGGCGGGGACGAAGAACCCGGTCTTTATGCTGGATGAAATCGACAAGATGGCGTCAGATTTTCGCGGAGATCCTGCGAGCGCGCTGCTGGAGGTGCTGGATCCAGAGCAGAACAGCTCGTTCCAGGATCATTACCTGGATGTCGAGTACGACCTTTCTAACGTGCTGTTTGTTGCTACCGCGAATGTGCTGCACACGATTCCCGGGCCATTGCAGGATCGTATGGAGATCCTGCGGCTGCATGGGTACACGGAAATTGAAAAGCTCGAGATCGCCAAACAGTATCTGGTCCGCAAGCAGCGGGAAGGTACTGGACTTACGCCCGAGCAGCTGGTGGTCGAAGACGACGCACTCAAGGCAATCATTCGGAACTACACGCGCGAGGCCGGTGTCCGAAATCTGGAGCGCGAGATTGGCAACGTATGCCGCAAGGTGGCGCGCCGAGTGGTTCAGAAGGGCGCCGACTACCGCGAGGTACTGACGGGGGAAAATGTTAGCGAGCTGCTGGGCGTGGCCAAGTTCCGCGACTCACAGGTGCATGAGAAGAGCGAGATCGGCCTGGTGACCGGCCTTGCCTGGACGGAAGTGGGGGGCACGATTCTGCAAACGGAAGTCCAGGTGCTGGATGGCAAAGGCAAGATGACCGCAACCGGTCAATTGGGCGATGTCATGCAGGAATCGGCACAAGCTGCCCTCAGCTATGTCCGCTCCCGGGCGCAGCATCTGGGGTTGCAGAAGGAGTTCTATAGGCACGTCGATATCCACGTGCATGTACCTGAGGGCGCCATTCCGAAGGATGGCCCTTCCGCGGGCATTACGCTCGCAACAGGGCTGGCCAGTGCGCTGACCAAGATCAAGGTGCGTCGCGACATCGCAATGACCGGCGAGATCACGTTGCGCGGCAAGGTTCTGGCCATTGGTGGATTGAAGGAAAAGCTGCTGGCTGCGCACCGTGCCGGAATCTTTGAAGTAGTGATACCGGAGGAGAACCGCAAGGACTTGGCCGACATCCCGGAGATGTTGAAGGATGACATGAAACTGCACTTCGTCGAGGAGATGGACCAGGTACTGCAGATTGCACTCGAGGAAAAACTGCCCGAACTTTCCGAGGAGACTCCGGCTGCATTGACTACAGTGATTCCTCCCGAGTTGCCGGCGAGTCATCCAGTGGCGCATCAGTAGCGTCACAGAAAGCGCAGCAAAAGCCGGACCTGATGAGGGTCCGGCTTTTTTATTTTTGGTTCGCTTGTTAGACGGTCCTGCGACCCGTCACAAAGTGAAGCACAAAGGAGATAACCGCGAAGAGCAGCAAGAGGTGAATGAGAAACCCGGCGCTCTTGAACATGACGAATCCGCCAACCCACAGGCACAACAGAACAATTGCGAGAATAAGGAACATGGCTGACCCTGCTTCCTTTCTTTCTAGAATTTCGCGCCTGGCGCGAATCGTACTCTTAGTCAGAGCAGAAGCAGCTAAGTCAAGTTGTATCCTCCTGATTTATTTGTTGAACCTATTAGAGGTTAAACGGTTGTCGAAATCCGGGGGTAACGCTGTCCTTCTGAGCAGCATCTATCTACATGGTGGTAAGGCCCATAGTACTTAGGAGGAATGATGCTGATATTGCTCGTAATTCTACTCGTCCTGGCGCTAGGCGCCTTCCCGGCATGGCCGTATAGTCGCAGCTGGGGCTACTATCCAAGCGGCGGTTTAGGCTTGGTCCTGTTGATCGTACTTATCGTGGTGTTGTTCAATCACGGGCTATGACTGCTCGAGTTTCGTAATTACAATTCGGATAGAAAAAACAAAGGAGCGCCCGCGGGCGCTCCTTTTGTGTCTCCAATTAGATCTAGCAGCCACCGGCGATGGACGGTATGAGCATAACTTCATCGCCATCCTGGAAAGGATAACTGTCGCCGCCGAGAAAGCGCAGGTCCTCATCATTGATGTAGATATTGATAAACTTTCGCAGTTTTCCGTTCTCGTCCTTGATCTGGGTGGAGAGTGCGGGAAAGCTCGAATCAATCTCGGCCAGCAGTCCCGGTAGGTTTTCAGCATTCGAGTCGAACTGCTTCCGGCCGTCCGTGTGGCGCGTGAATGCGGTGGGAAGAACAACTTTAATAGGCATGGGTTTATTCTCCTGCGGCAACTAGTTCTGATACGGAATGGATGGAGCGGAAATAAGCATCGAAATCCGACAAACGCGGACGAATGGCGGGCGAGGTTCGGTGTTCATATCGATTCGCAAGCACATCCGTGGTCTTCAGCCCGTTACCGGTGATGCAGACGACAGTTGTCTCACTGCGGCGGATGTGCCCTTCCGCGTAGAGGCGGGAAGTGACAGCGGCCGTAACTCCGCCAGCCGTTTCGGCAAAGATGCCTTCCTTCTCAGCGAGCTCCTGCATGCCGGAGACGATTTCCACGTCCGATACGTCTTCTGCGCAACCGCCACTTTCCAGGATCATCTTCGCAGCCGCCCCGCCATCGGCCGGATTGCCGATCGCGAGCGAACGGGCGATGGTTGCCGGCTTCTGTGGAATGATGTCGTCGCTTCCCTGCTTTACGGCCGTAGTGATAGGGGAGCAACCAGTCGCCTGTGCGCCGAAGAAGCGCACGGGACGTTCCGGCCTGTTTACCAGGCCCAGAAAGATGAGTTCTTCGAACGCTTTGCGGATCTTGCGAATCAGGCTGCCGCCGGCCATCGGGACGACTACGTTGTCCGGCAGACGCCACCCCAACTGCTCTGCAATCTCGTACCCGACCGTCTTCGAACCTTCGGCATAGTAGGGACGCAGGTTTACGTTCACGAAACCCCAGCGGTACTCGTCCGCAATCAAAGTAGAAAGCCGGTTCACGTGGTCGTAGTTGCCATCGATACGGATGAGCTGCGCCCCATAGACGAGGGTGTTAAGAACTTTGGCAGGCTCAAGATCTGCCGGAATCAGAATGCAGGCCTTTAGCCCAAGACGCGCTGCCTGTGCCGCCACAGAGTTCGCCAGATTGCCCGTCGAAGAGCAGCCGACAGTATCAAATCCAAACTTCTGCGCGTTGGCTAACGCGACCGAGACCACGCGATCTTTGAAGCTGAGCGTGGGAAAGCAAACCGCGTCATTCTTGATGTACAGACTATCTGCGCCGATGTGGGATCCGAACTTGCCGGCGCGCACCAGCGGGGTGAATCCGACCGGGAGGTCCGGCTGAAAGCCCTCCGGGACCGGTAGCATCCGCGCGTATCGCCAGATGCTGGCTGGCCCTCGCTCCACGGTCTCCCGGGTGAACGCGCCTTTTGCGCCCGCGAGATCGAAGACAACTTCCAGGGGAGCAATGCAATCGGGACAGGCGGACAGCGGTTGGTTGCCGTAACGCTTGCCGCATTCACTGCAGACCAGCTCATACTGCGAACAGGAATATTCCATCAGGCTCTCTCCGGGCGGAGGGCTCGATGACCTTGACGGAACTCTTTCCTTAGATTGCCGCACCAGCGGAGGCAGGAGACTTACGGGTGGTGCAGCGATGTTGCCAGGCTGCGTTCTCCGAATCTCATGTTCCCTGTTTCCAGGAGAGAGTTGACACCGGTACGCTCGTGTTCTGTCCGGTTGTCGTGGCGTCGCAGGGCTCGTCCCTCAACCACTCTTCATGAAATTCAAATCTGCCCTTTCAGGCAGACTGGAATGTTCTTGTTGTAGCACAGCCTGGGAGACGGGGACAAGCTACGCAGAAAATGGCAGCCGGATCTCATGCCATTCCGCCATCCGCGAGAGCTCCGGCTACTCCTGAGAGAAACGCCACCGGATCAAACTCACTGCGGACGATCTCATCGGGACAGTCGTTCAAAATAGCCACGCGCCAGTTGCAGACGAATGCAACGCGCTGGTTCGGGTGGGACGTTTTTACCTGCTGGCACAACTCCTCGGCGGCGCGCACCTGATGCTGCGTGTCAATGTCGACCAGAACGAGATCGTACGGCTGGCCCTTAACTTTTCCTAGAGCATCCTCGTGTGTCTCAGAGGATTCGACCTGGTACCCTGCAACCCGCAGAATCTGGTCACGAATGGGACGCAGCACATCGCGAGTGCATACATGCAGGATGGTCGCATTGTGAGAACCGTTTTTGACTTCTGACACAATACCGCCGCACCTTGGAAACGCATGAAGACACGATGTCCTGAACGGCCGGAAAAGTGACGTCAAGCGGGAATGCTTTTTATGCTAACAGGATGGCTGGCCAGTCCGACTAGCCGGCAGGATCATAGTTCAGGTTGGGTCCCAGCCAGCGTTCTACCTCATCCAGGCTCATGCCTTTCCGCGCGCAGTAGTCCTCCACCTGGTCTTTTCCGATCTTCCCCACGCTGAAGTATCGCGACTGAGGGTGAGCGAAATAGATGCCGCTGATTGAGGAGCCTGGCCACATGGCGAAGTTCTCCGTAATCTCAATCCCGGTGTTTGCCTTCACATCCAGCAGCTGCCACAACGTGCCTTTTTCGGTGTGGTCCGGGCACGCAGGGTACCCGGGAGCCGGACGAATGCCGCGATACTGCTCCTGAATCAGCTCCTCCGGCGACAAGCTTTCGGTTCGGCCGTAGCCCCACTCGTCGCGGACACGCTTGTGCAGGCACTCGGCGAAGGCTTCCGCGAGCCGGTCGGCAAGCGCTTCAGCCATGATGGCGTTGTAGTCGTCGTGTTCGGCGCGGAACCGATCTGTGAGCTCCTTCAGCCCGATGCCCGTAGTCACGGCGAAGGCGCCGATAGAGTCCTGTAGACCGGTCTGCTTGGGAGCAATGAAGTCGGCAAGGCAGCGGCAGGGCTCATTCCCTTCCCGGTTCGCCTGTTGCCGCAGGAAGTGCAATGTCGCAATCGTTTGATCATCGCAGTAGAGCTGGACATCATCCCCGACTGCATTGGCTCGGAAGAAGCCGTATACCCCTCGGGCTGTGATGAGCTTCTCCTCGAGTATGCGGTCCAGTAGCGCGTTGCCTTCGCTGAAGATTTGGCGCGCCTGCTGGCCATGATCTGGATGCTCCAGAATGCGGGGATAGATACCTTTGAGCCCCCATGCATGGAAGAACGGGCTCCAATCGATATATTCGCGCAGTGTGCTCAGCGGGAAGTCCTCCAGCACGCGAATCCCGGTAAATTCGGGCACAGCCAGGTCCTCGCTGCGCCACTCGATGGGTGTACGGCGGGCACGGGCGGTTTCGATTGGCACGGTGATCTGCTTGGGTGCCGCGTGCGCCTTGCGCAACGCGTCATACTCGGCCCGATACGTAGCGACGAAGTCCGCGCGACCCTCGTCGCTCAACAGGCTGCTGGCGACGGGCACAGCACGGCTGGCATCCAGCACGTGCACCACCGGCTCGCTGTAGTTGGGGGCGATCTTCACCGCAGTGTGCGCACGGCTGGTGGTCGCACCGCCGATCAGCAGCGGAACCTTGAATTGTTGCCGCTCCATCTCGCGGGCTACATGCACCATCTCGTCCAAGGAGGGAGTAATGAGCCCGCTGAGCCCAATGATGTCGGCCTTCTCGGCCTTCGCCCGCTCGAGAATCTTCTCCGAGGGCACCATTACGCCGAGGTCGATCACGTCGTAATTGTTGCAGGCCAGCACCACGCCCACGATGTTCTTGCCAATATCGTGCACGTCGCCCTTGACGGTCGCCAGCAGAATCTTGCCCTGCGTCCGCACGACCTCGCCGGCTGCGATTTTCTCTGCCTTCTCCGCTTCCATATAGGGCGTCAGGTGAGCGACTGCCTTTTTCATCACGCGCGCCGATTTGACCACCTGCGGAAGGAACATCTTCCCCGCGCCAAACAGGTCGCCAACGACACCCATGCCGTCCATCAACGGGCCTTCGATCACCTGCAGCGGCCGGCCGAACTTCACCCGAGCCTCCTCGGCGTCCTGCTCAATAAACGCGTCGATTCCCTTCACCAGGGCGTGCGTCAGCCGCTCCTCAACCGTACCCTTGCGCCACTCTTCTTCCTTTTTCTCGACGGTGCCGGTCGCGAGGCCTTTCAGGGTTTCGCCAAAGTCGACCAGCCGCTCGGTTGCGTCCGGCCTGCGGTTCAGCAGGACGTCCTCAACCAGCAACTTCAGTTCCGGATCGATCTCCTCATACACCTCAAGCATGCCGGCGTTGACGATTCCCATATCCATCCCGGCAGCGATGGCGTGATAGAGAAACGCGGAGTGCATTGCCTCACGCACTTTGTTATTACCGCGGAAGCTGAACGAGATGTTCGACACACCACCGGAGACCTTGGCGTGAGGCAGGTTTTGCTTGATCCAGCGAGTCGCGTTGATGAAGTCCAGCGCGTAGTTGTTGTGCTCCTCCATCCCGGTAGCAACGGTGAGGATATTCGGGTCGAAGATGATGTCTTCGGCCGGGAACCCTACCTCGTCGACAAGTATCCGGTAGGCTCGCTCGCAGATGCGGATTTTCTCTTCGTAGGTCGCGGCCTGACCTTGCTCATCGAAGGCCATCACAACTACGGCAGCGCCATACTTGAGCACCGTGGAGGCGTTTTGCCGGAACTTGTCCTCGCCTTCCTTCAGCGAGATGGAGTTCACAATTCCCTTGCCCTGCAGACACTTCAGACCCGCTTCAATGACCTCCCACTTTGAGGAGTCCACCATGAACGGCACTTTCGCCACTTCTGGCTCACTGGCAAGCAGCAGCAGATAGCGGCTCATGGCGGCTACGCCATCGATCATCCCCTCGTCCATGCAGACGTCGAGAACGTTTGCGCCGTTCTCTACCTGCTGCCGGGCAACGCTGACCGCCTCCTCGTACTTACCTTCCTTCACCAGTTTGGCGAATTTCGGGGATCCGGCCACGTTCGTTCGCTCGCCGATCAGGATGAAAACACCCTGCTGTTGCGTGAACGGCTGCGATCCCGAGAGCCGCAGCGGCTTGAACTGTGAATCGTCAGTGCTCACGCTGCAGCCTCGATCCGGTCCAGGCCACGGGGCTCTGCGTCCTTCAAGGCACCCGCGATCGCAGCGATGTGCTCCGGCGTGTTGCCACAGCATCCGCCGGCGATGTTGATGAGGCCTCCGCGCGCAAAGCTGCTGAGATAACGCGCCATGTCCTCCGGGCCAAGATCAAAACCGGTCGGGGACAGCGGATTGGGCAACCCCGCATTTGGATAGCAGGAGATGGCGACATCAGCCTTTTCGGACAGGCTCTCCAGAAAGGGGTACATCAGGTCCGGTCCAAGCGAGCAGTTGAGCCCGACGGAAAGCGGCTTCACATGCTTCACCGCATTCCAGAATGCCTCCGTCGTTTGCGCGGAGATGAGGGTTTCGCCGCCACGTCCCACAGCGGCAGAGATCATAATGGGGAGCTCTTTCCCGTCCTCGTCGAACACCTCGCGGATGGCAACCAGCGCCGCCTTGGCGTTTAGCGAATCGAAGATCGTTTCCACCAGCAGCGTATCAACGCCACCGGCAATCAGCGCCCGAACCTCATGCTTGTACGCCTGCAACACCTGGTCGAAGGTAACCACGCGGAAACCCGGATCATCGGCATCGGGTGAGTTCGAAAGTGACACGGTAAGCGGCCCGATCGCCCCTGCGACAAAGCGCTGCCGCCCTGTAGCGTTGCCGACGCGGTCGGCCCACTCGCGGCACTGACGGGCCGATTGCTCGTTGATCTCCCATGCGAGATCGTTCAGAAACTTGTCTTCGATCACCTTCTGATAAAACTCGGGGTCCTTGCGGCCACCGCGCTCCCGAGGATCTTCTACGAAGAATTCGCTCTGCGTGATGCTGGTGGCGCCAAAGGTGTTCGTCTCGATGATGTCGGCACCCGCCTCCAGGAAGCGGCGGTGAATGTCCCCGATCATCTTCGGCTGTGTCAGCGAGAAAAGATCCCCGTTATTGAGTAGATCTTTGCTCGAGCTTTTGAAGCGCTCGCCACGCATGTCCGCTTCCTTCATGCCGTAGGTGCGGATGGTCGTTCCCATCGCTCCATCCAGGATGGCGATGCGGCTCTTCATCAGAGTCCGTAGGGGGTGTTCCTGAACCTGCTTCATGATGCTCCGTTTCCAGAACGAGAATCGCGAGTGAAGGATTGAGTTGCCGTTACCGGCTGCGGCTATGCGAGTGCGTTGGCCTCAGCTTCTGGCGTAGCAAGTGCGTCCGTTGAAGCCGGCGGAGGCACCAGCATGTCTTCCTTACGCATGACCAGCGTGGTGGCGTTCAAGGACGCGAGTTCGAATCCATGTCCATGAGTGATGGCGTCGGTCGGACAAGCCTCGACACAGTAACCGCAGAAAATGCAGCGGTTGTAGTCGATGTTGTAGACCTTCGCGTAGCGCTCGGAGGAGGAGATGCGCACTTCCTCGGTATTTTCCGCGGCCTCGATATAAATGCAGTTGGAGGGACACGCAGCGGCGCACAGGAAGCAGGCAACGCACTTTTCCAGCCCATTCTCATCGCGCTGTAGTTGATGCTTGCCACGGAAGCGCTCCTGGAACTTGGCTCCCCGCAGCGGGCCGGGACCGTCGGGGTAGTTTTCTACCTCAGTCGGCTTGAACATCTCGCCAAAGGTGACGCTCATCCCCTTCGCGATGGCCGCAACATTTTTCACAATCGACATAGGTTAAGTATACGATGTTCAATTCCTTCCTACGGCGCATCGGCGTACGGAACCGGTTCTAAGGTGCTGGCTAATCTCGAGATTCCGGGTCTGAGCTTGGCAGCACGCTGCCGGTTGTGGTTCACTTTCGTGCATGGCAAAGTCAACCTCTCGCCGCAACTTCCTCCGCACGGCTCCGGTAGCCGCCGCGGCCGGTTTTACCCTTGCAGATTCCCTGACAGCGTTGGGCCAAGCGGCGGGACTCACGGGCGAACAGGTGGCTGCAGCCGCCCAGCCGTTCAAACTGATCAAATCCAGCGAACTGGAGTCGGACACCAAGGCGCTTGACCAGAGTCCCGGGGATAACCACCTCTACGACTCACGATCGATCCCTTTGCAGATTGTGCTTACAACTGAGAAGCACAAGAGCGCTCCAGAATTCGAATGGCACGAGGGACGGGACCACGTGGTCCACATCGTCGACGGATCGACACTTTATGAAGTGGGCGGAACACCCAAGGGTGTGAAGCAGATGGGCGCCGGTGAGTGGCATGCAACCGGCTCCGAGGGAAGCAAGTCGCTGATGCTGGGCAAGGGCGATATGCTGATCATCCCGCGCGGCACCCTGCACAAGCGCAGCACCGAAGATTCAGTCACATTCTTCCTGGTCTCGAACCCAGTTCCGAAAACTTAGGCTTCGGACACCGAAGAGCTGAGAGCAGAAACAACACGGCAGCAACGGCGATTCCCCTGTGGAATCCTCGATGCTGCCGTGTTGGTGCTATGAGTGCGTTTCCTATTTCGTATACAGCGGCATCTGGCCCGGGGAAGCGACGCTGAGCCGGTAGATGCTGGTAGATCCTGTGATGTAGAGCGTGTGTCCCCCGTCCGCCCAGGCAAGGTTTGCCGCGACTTCAGGTAGCTTGATCTGGCCGAGCACCTTTCCCTCGGGCGTAATGACACGAATGCCGCCGGGTCCCGTGGCCCATACATTTCCTGCCGCATCGATCTTCAATCCGTCCGGCACTTCATTGTTTGGCTGGTCGGGATAGGAGATCAGGACGCTCGGCGACCCCACCGTACCATCCGGCTTAACTTCGTACTTGTTGATGAACATCTTGGGTCCGGAGTTCGAGATGTACAACGTCTTTCCGTCGGGAGAGAAACCGATTCCGTTTGGCTTCGCAAGATCTTTGATGGCAACCGTCAGCTTGCCATTCGCATAGCGATACACCCCATTGAATGGAATCTGTTTTGCGGGATCACTGTCCTGCTTATCCAGGCCGAACGGCGGGTCAGTGATCCACAGCGACCCATCCGGAGCGTAGACGAGGTCATTGGGGCTATTGAATTGCTTACCCTGCCACTTGTCGAGGAAGACCGTCTGATTCAGCTTGTCATCCAACCGGGCAATGCGGCGCAGCCCGTGCTGGCACATCAGTACGCTGCCATCCTTCGCAGTGACCATCGCGTTCGAGCCATGGTAGCCCGTCTTCGGCACATCCTTCAGTCCGCCCGCATTGTCGATCAGCAGTTCCACCTTGCCATCCGGCGAGACAGCATACATCTTGTTCCCCACAAGATCGGAGAACCAGAGCCGCCCCTCGTGCCACATCGGCCCTTCGGTAAACACGAAGCCGCTCGCCACTTTATCAATCTTGGTTCCGGGAGCGATTAGCTTATCGAGCGCGGGATCGAGCCGGTCGATGCTCATATTAACGGGGGCAGTTGCAGCCGGCGCGGGATTCTCCGCCGGCGGTTGGCTGCTCTGTTTGCACCCTACCGACATGGCCAGGGCGGCCGCACACAGGATCACAGTCGTACGCATACTTTCTCCTCGATTCCCGCCCTTGCGGGCGGTTTACATAATATCGGTCAGAAGAACCAGGTAATCCCGATTCAGAACGGTGCGGTCAATCGTCGGCCAAAGGCGCTTATGAATCGGCGAAGAAATCCAATTCTGACGCGCCTCTTCGCTCTGGAAGGCCAATTGAAATCTGTAATTGACCCCCTTCTCCGGGGCCGGTCCTCCCTGCATTACTTTGCGGATCTTCACCATCTTTAAATCGATGTACCCGGGGAACTTCTCCGCGGCAGGCTTGAAATCGTTGTGATAGTGGTCGAGCATCTCCTGTTCACGGGCTGGATCAATTGCAAGATCGCAATAGAGCACAATGCCCTTCTGCTCCTGGCCCTCCACGGCGGCCGCTGAAGCATCGACCGCCGGAAATGCGGCAATCTGTCCCACCCCCAACAGCCCGAGAACTTTCAGCAGATTTCTTCGGTTCATAGTTCTCCTCTCATTCGATCTGATTTATCGCCTGACGAAATTCCGTCGCGGAGGCGTGGCCTCCATTGCGTCCTTCGCCGGCATATCCTTGGCCACTCCAATTATCAGCAATTCCAGAGGAGCATCCCCGGTAGCAGCCAGAGACTTGCTGACGTTCAGCCTGACGGGAAGCACATCGCCCTCGTGTATCTCTGCCGTCTCGGAACCCTCGGTGACCTTCCCATTTCCGTGCAGGACGTAGTACACCTCCGCGACGTCAGGCAGCGCGTTCGGGCCAACCGAACTGGACGGTGGAATCAGGAGGTGGTCCACATACGCCCACGTAGTGAAGAACGTGGCGGGCTGCAGAACGCGGCGGTACTGAACCGGGCCTGTGCCTCCGTTCATATTGGTTACAGGGCGCAGCAAAGATGGGTCCAGCCGAAAACTCTCGAATTGAGGCACTGGTTCGAGTGCCGCGTTCACGCGCGTGTCACCAAGGTCGAAGTTGTCATACACCTTGCTCATGCCGACATTGATGTTCAGCCACTGCAGCGGCTTGTCGGTGCGGTTGTAGATCGCATGCGCATGCCCCATCCGGTCCGGCACGCCTGCCGGTCCCTTAATCAGCGAAGTATGCCCATCTACCGTGAACTCCGCTTCGCCGTCCAGAATGATGAACATCTCCTCGCATTTGTCATGGAAGTGCTCGCCAATGCCGCTCTTGGGTGCAATCACGCCCCGGTGAAAGAAAAGCAGATTGGGCTCGACCGCATTGGTATTCAGCATGGCGCGGAAGTCCATCGTTCCTGCACCCTCGTGCACTGCAGTCAGGTGGTTGTACTTGCTCGGATCAGCTCGAACAATTTGCTGTTCCAGAGTTTTGGGCGCGGATGGCGGAGCAGGCATCTGCGCCATAGCTGCGCCTGCAGCCAGCAGAAGAATCGGAGTACATGATTTCAGGAGCATCTGGTCTACCTTTCGTCGCGAACAATAAACTTCAATGTGCGGCCTTGAATCAATCTCTAAGTTGCGCTTGTTGAGCTGACTTCCCTCGTGGTGCGGCTGCCGAGTATACCGCCGGTATCGCCGGCGGAGTAGACGAGCAGCCATGCAGCCCCACCCGCCAGGACCAGGGCGGCGGCTACAAGGAAAGCAGCAGTCCAGCCGATCTTCGTGGCGATCACTGCCGTCAGGTACGAGCTGATCGCCCCGCCAATTTGGCAGCCCATATTCATGACGCCGGAGACCGCCCCTGCCGAGGTGCCGCCGATATCCGCGCTCACGGACCAGAAGGAACTCTGCGAAAGATAGAGCGCTCCCGCCCCGCCGGCGAGAACGACGACAGCGAAAGGAACGCTCCTGACCTGAGTTCCAGCCACGAGAAAGATCGCACAGAGGACCATGGAAACCGCTGCAAGGGTACAGCGGCCCGCGCGTTTGCCCACCGACTTTGTGATGATATCGCTCAGCCATCCGCCTATGGGTGAACACACCGCCATGGCAATAAAGGGCAGCATCGTGTAATACGAGCTCTGCTTGAGGTTGAGGCCGCGCGCGCTGTTGAGGTAAATGAAAAACCAGCTGAAGAAGATGTAAACGGCATAACCATAAGTGAAGTAACTGAAGGTAAGCGCCTGCACATCGTGATTCTTGATGATCTCAGCCCAGGACAACTGCGGGGCTCGGCTGCCGATCTGCTTTTGCGGGATTCCCGCCCGGATGTAGTTGACCTCTCCCGCTGATACCCATGGGTGGCCGGCCGGCTTATCCCGCGCGATGACATACCATACCAGGCCGACGATAAGCCCGAGCAGAGCACTTACCCAGAACGAGGAGCGCCATCCATGCTGCACCATCACGTACGTGATGAGCGGGGGAGCGAGACCCGCGCCGAAGCCCACGCCCGCAAAGATGATACCGTTCGCCATACCCCGTTCGGGTACCGGAATCCACGCCGACACGATGCAGTTCGAAGCCGGGTACATAACTGCTTCGCCCACCCCAAGCAAGAACCGTGTCGCAATCACGGCGCCGAGGAGACCTGTCAGGCCGGGTGAGATGAAGGTAATCAGACTGGTGAAGATGGCCCACCACACGACACCGAACAGCAGCACGGCCCGGGGGCCGAGCCGATCAGCGATGCGGCCTGCGGGCGCTTGAAACAGTGCGTACCCAGCAACAAACGCACTGAGTACCGAGCCGAGCTGGATCGTCGTCAGGTGAAACTCTTTCGCCATCGCCTGCCCCGCGATCGACATGTTGACGCGGTCGAGGTACGCGATTGCGCTGATGGTAAAAAGCCAGAAAACCAGGAGCCATCGGATCCCACTGCGCGGTTCGGACGAAGTTCTGTCTGGTGTGTCTGTCAAAATTGTCCCCGTCCTATCTAGAGTTCCCCTCGAATTGTGATTCTGATCAGCTCACTCGAGTCTTGGTTCTTTTGCTAATACGGCCTTTTTGCGTCCGTCATGCCGGGCCAGGTATCGGTGCGGAACGGTCCCGCCGGAAGCCCTGCTCCGTTGTACAGCGTAGCAAGCGGGTTAGATTGCCAAGCATAGCGGACTTGCGTGGGCTTCGGAACTGAGGGCGACGACACCACAACCGTTTCGCCCTGGATACGCGCGTCGGCCCAGCTCCACTTGTGATCCTCACCCGCAATCTGAAAGCCTTCGAGCTTCGGACCTTTTGCCACCAGTCCACCATCGGTATGCGAGAAGTGCAGCCGGATCGCTCCTGCAACAGGTTCGGCGGACTTAAGCGTCGGTCCCTGGTAGGCCACCTTCTCCCCGTACTGCTTTGCAAGCGCACACAGAGCCAGCCGATCCCCTGCCGGAATCTTTTCCTTCGGGTGAATGTTGTCGGCTTCCCCGGTGTCGATCACAACCGCGAGACATGTATTCGGAACCTTCGCCACTGTCAGGGCCTGGGCTTCCCGCGTCTCGGCCCATGGATCTCCGTCTACGGGCACGTCACTCCGTGGCTTATATCCAGGAAGCTGGACGATGTAGAACGGAAAATCTCCCTGCCCAAAGCCACGACGCCAGTCTGCGATCATCGCCGGGAGCACCTTTCGATACTCGTAGGCTCGTTCGGAATTCTCCTCCCCCTGATACCAGATCGCACCCGTCAGAGAGAGAGGTTCGAGCGGAGCAATCATGCCTTCATAGAGCACCGATGGCATCACCGGCCAGTTCTGGTAAGAGATCGGCAGCGGATGCGGAGGTCTCGCATCGACGCTGACCTTGGCCTTCCACTTCCCTGCCAAAGGAATACTGGTGCCGTCGCCTAGAGTGAGACGAAGATTCTCCGGCTTGCTCAGGAAACCACCCTCCGGCGTTGTCTTGAAGACCCGAATGGTAATGAGGTTCTTGCCCGGCTTCAGAATTCCCGGAAACATCGGATAAGCTCTCGGATTCTCCACCCAGGCACTGCCACCCACCTGCTTTCCGTTGACGAAGGCGGTATCCATCTTGTCGATGATCCCGAGCAGTAGAGAGGCTCGCCCGGCCGGCAACGGGTCTGGCAAAGTGATCTCTTTTCGGAAATACACCACCGCCGGAGCATCCGGCACTCCCAGCTCCGCGAAGCCCCCAGGTACGTCCACCGCCTTCCAGTCCGAGTCGTTCAACTCCGGAGCTGCCCAGTTCTCTTTCTGCCCGACGTCGTACTGGTCGTACCAATGCTCGACGTAATTGCCATATTCCGGTCCATGCTCTGCGCTTACCCGCTCAAGCTCTCCCAGCGGGACCTGGAAATCCCCAAGCTGCCGAAGAGCGGCGGCACTGGTCCACGACTCTGCAGGGGTGCCTCCCACCGCATCCACAATCAGTCCAATCGGCACGTGAATGTCTTTCTGGACCCTCCGGGCAAAGTAGTACGCCACCGCGGCGAGCCTCCCCGCAGTTGCCGGCGTCACCACGTTCCAAGATCCTGCGGGAGCATCAACCGGGTGGTACGCCGAGCGTTGCCTCACGGTAAAGAAGCGGATCTCCGGATAATTGGCCGCCTGAACCTCCGCATCGCCGTTAAGCGCACCACGAAGTCCAAACTGCATATTCGATTGGCCGCTGCACAGCCACACATCGCCCACCATGACGTTATGCAACTCGACGGTTTTCGCCCCGGTTATCTTCACGGTGTACGGTCCGCCAGCCGATGGAGGATCGATCTTTACCTGCCAGCGCCGGTCCGCTCCGGCGATTCCAGTCGCCGATTTGTCGGCAATCTGAACCTGTATTTTGTCGCCAGGGTCCGACCATCCCCAAATCGTATCGGGCTTTCCCCTCTGCAGCACCATATCGTCGCCGAATATCGTGCTCACAAACGGCTGAGGCTGGGGTGTGTTATTCGCAAGTCCAGGACGTTGTGCGAAACCCATGCAGGCAGTCAGGCCTGCAACTGCCATGACGTACGCGGAGATCTGGAGAGATCTTGCAAAAGATAAATGACTTATCTCTGCGCTCCGCCGTCTGGTTTCATTCCTATTGCTTACCTTCATCGTGGACTGTTCCTTCTAGCATATGTGTCTGCGAATTCGCAGAATTAACTCCGCGATGGAGCAACTTCATACCGCACGCCGACTCATTTTCGATCGTCACCTCGACCGCTGTTCGAGTCCGAGATTTGGATTGAAACTGTGGAAGGCATTTCCGCCCAAACTACCGAGCTGAGAGTTAGTCGAGTTGCCGTATCCTGCGATGGGGGTCGTGAATGTTCTCGTTGAGAGAAGCCCTGCATCGGATGCCGGAGTTGCGGGCAATCATAAGTGGCTCAAGCAGAATGCGTCAAGCAGCGGAGGCCTTCTCGAGCCGCCTCAGAGCGCGCGAAATCTAAACGCAATCACTGCTCCGCTCGGGCTTATAGGAACCATCTCTACTATTTCGTTCAGCAATTCCGCATCCGGTCCGCAAACACGCGATTATTCCCGCAATCGGTTGACGATCGTCACTTGGAGCAACTAAAGTTTGGACGTTCGTCGTTCCTCCTTATCCTAAGAATTTGGTGCGCTCTGCCGAAGTGGCACGACCTTTGCAGCGGTGCCTGAGAGTCTCTGGTCGAGAACCCTGCGTAAACTTCGCAGTGTCGATCTTCTACGCTGATCAACTCACTTTTTTAATCAAAACAATCGGAAGGCATAAGTCATGGCTCATTACTCTAGACGTTCCTTGTTGAAGACCGCACTCCCTGTTGCAGGAGCCGCGGCTCTGCCCGCATTCGGTCCCCTGTCCCTTCATGCGCTCGGGGCGGCTATTGAGACCAACACCACTCCTCAGCAGCGGCCCAAGATCAAGATCACCGACGTCCGCACAGCACAGGTCAATGTCCATGGCCCCCAGACCCACATCCGGATCTATTCGGACCAGGGACTCATCGGCCAGGGAGAAACGACCGATGCCGCAGTGGGCACCGCCTCGCTGGTTAAGAGCTGGCGTCGCATGCTGGTGGGACAGGACCCGCTGAACGTTGAGGCGCTTTGGGAGCGCATCCGCACGTCTGGTGTTTTCGCCGGAGCCCAGGGTGGGCAGTTTACGACGGCGCTTACGGGCGTGGAAATTGCTCTTTGGGATCTGGCTGGAAAGGCAGTTGGCCTGCCCGTCTACCAGTTGCTTGGCGGCAAGTTCCGCGACCGCGTTCGCATCTACTGCGATTCCGGCCGAGACGATGTGATGACGCCGCAGTCAGACAAGAAAATTGAGTGGATCAAGACTCAGGGCTTCACGATGATGAAGGTCGACGTCGACGATGCAGGCGACAAGAACCGGTTCGACCGCGTGAACTGGACCGCGAACAACGCGGAGATTGACCGCATGGTGAAGTGGATCGATCACGTAAAGGGGATGATCCCCGCAAGCCTCGAACTGGCTGTCGATATGCACGGGCGGTACGACGCGGGCACAGGTAAGAAGGTGGCCAAGCTCATGGAACCGTTCCGCCTGGTCTGGCTCGAAGAGCCGGTACCGCCCGAGGACCTCGATGCGATGGCGGACATTCGTCACTCGACGACCACACCCATCTGCTGCGGCGAAAACATCTACATGCGCTGGGGCTACAAGGATTTGTTCCAGAAGCGTGCCGCCGACATCATAATGCCTGACATTCAGAAGGTGGGCGGCCTTGCCGAAGCTAAGAAGATTGCGGACATGGCGCACGCGTACGAGATTCCCTTTGCGCCGCACTGCGTCGTCTCGCCGATTGGTCAGATGGCATCGGCCCACGTCTGCGCATCGGTGCCGAACTTCCTCGTGTGCGAGTGGCACTGGATCGACAACCTTGACACCTGGAAGAACTTCGTCAAGGAAGGCGAAATTATCAACCAGGGTTACATCACGGTAACTGACAAGCCTGGGATCGGAGTGGAGATGAACGAAGAAGCCGCCCGCAAGGTTCAGATCCCCGGAACCCCTTGGTTCGAAGCAAATAGCTAAAAGGGATCGCACAGGAGAAGAACGTAGCGATGAATCAGACAATGAAGCGCCTACGAATCGGCCTGTGCGGTCTTAGTATGCTTGCCGCAGTTCTCCCCTGCGTGGCGCAGCAGGAGTTCTTCACCAGAGAGGATGTCATCAAGTACACCCCTGACTGGCACGGAGAGCGGTTTCCTGATGGCCGTCCCAAAGTGCCCGATGACATTCTTGACCGGATGAATAACGTCACTCTGGAGGAAGCATGGGCGACGCTTCGTTCGGCGAACTTCAATCACCAGTACGAAGACGGGTGGGGGCTTGCCATTCATCCTGACAAAGTTCTGGTGGGCCGTGCTCTGACTGCTGTATGGGTGCCCGGGCGACCGGACATCCAGAAGGTCATTGAGGAGCAGGGTAAAAAGGACGGCCGCAAGGGAGCGATGAACGCGTGGCCGGTGGATATGCTGCAGCCGCGGGACGTCTACGTCGTCGATCACTTTGGATTGAAGGTAGACGGCCCGTCCATCGGAGATAACGTTGGGAACGCCATCTATGCCAGGTCCGGAAACGGAATTGTCTACGATGGCGCGGTTCGTGACATTAACGGATTGAACGAACTGCCCAACTTCACATCCTACGTTCGCTACTACGATCCCTCTCACCACTTCGGTTCGCTCGCTACCGGGGCGCGCCTCAATTCCACTATGGTCAGCATCAACGGCCCGGCTCGCATCGGACATGCAATCGCAATGCCGGGCGACGTGGTGCTAGGCAGGAACGGAGGCGTGCTCTTCATTCCTGCGCAGTTGGCGGAACAAGTCGTGAAGGAGTCGGAGCGAACCCGGCTGCGCGACACCTTCGGTCACCTGCGGCTGGAGGAAAAGAAATATACCGCCGGTCAGATCGATGCTCGCTGGTCTCCGGAAATCGAGCAGGACTACCGGAACTGGCTCAAGGAGAATGAGAATAAGCTCCCTGTCGGGCCCGCGCAGATCGAAGAGATACTGAAAGAAGGTCGGTAAACCCGAGTCTCTCGACTGAAAAAACACTGGGCAAGGGTATCTACCCCTACCCAGTTTCATTGATGAGTCTAAATTCTGCCCATCTGCTTCACGGCTTCCACAATCGAGTGCAGTTTCTCGATAATCGGATAGGTCGAGTGCTCTGTGTTGTCCAGCTTCTGAGCCAATGCGAGTACTTCTGCGGCCCTGGCCCGCGGTACGACTACGACTCCGTCCGGGTCTGCGACGATGATGTCCTGGGGAGAAACTTCCACTCCATCGCAGACAATCGGCACATTCATGGCTTCAAATCGGTAGTGTCCCACTGCCGTGGATGGCACCACTCCAAGTGAATAGACAGGGAATCCGATCCGGTTAAGTTGAGGCAGATCGCGGACACCTCCGCCAATCACCGCGCCTGCAAATCCGCGCGCGGCCATAGCCGTTCCCATCAGGCCGCCCATACCCGCCGTATCGGCGTCTCCCGCAACATCCATGACATAGACCGAGCCTGGGCCACCTTTGTCGATGGCCTCCAGCATGCCATTCAGCGCCGCGGAATCGGCATTCTCCTGCTTTACGAGTTTCACGGTGAGCGCTGTGCCTGCGAATCTGGCCGGAGCAATCGGCCGCATTGTGTGCGACATGAAGTGCTTCTGATGCAGCAGTTGCTCCATGGCGTCGGATACAGACGCCACTTCCACATGTCGATATGCGTCCACCAGGGCAGCTGTGTCATCTACCGCACCAGCCGCCCTGACATTCGGTCCTCCCAATACAACGAGCGCGCATACGATTGCAGCGGCCGTGCTTACGTTGGCTTTGCGACTGAGTCTCAAAAGTACATCCCTCATTACACCCTCCGTGGTGTCTTTTTATGCCGATTTTCATCTGGCCGCAAACCCGGCGTCACGCAGCATCGGCATTTGACCACCGCAACGTTACCTGTCTATATTTCTTGAGGTCAAAATAAAAGATCGAACGAACTGTTTAACCTTTTGGAGAATCGGCGCATTATGAATTCCTATACGAAAACACAAGCAGCGTGGCTGCGTGTTAGCCACTGTATTGGCAGGAACTTCCTGCCGAGTCGTGCGGTTAGGCTGGCACTGTCCCTGACAGTAGTCCTTCTTGCTCTCTGCACCCCCACCAGAATGTCTGCCCAGACCTCGGGTTCGGTTACCGGTCACCTCAGTGACCCCACCGGTGCGATTCTACCCGACACCGATGTCGTCCTCACCAATGTGGGCACCCACACCACGCGCGCGACGAAGTCCACCGCTGCCGGTGACTACACCTTTACCGAAGTGCCGCCAGGGTCATACACCCTGCAGGTAAAGCACAGCGGATTTAAAACCTCTCAGAGCGACACCTTTGAAGTGCAGGTCCAACAGACCGTCAAATTGAATTTCACCATGCAAGTCGGCGAAGTCACGGAGTCGATCGATGTCGCTGCAACTGGCGCGCTCCTTCAGTCCGATAATCCTACTCTCGGTACGGTCATTCAGAGCGCAGAGATTAACGAGCTGCCGATCAACGGCCGAAACTACCTCGGCCTCGTAGCTCTCGCCTCCAACGTAAATACTCTTTCTTCCGGCTCCGGCCAGGCGGGTTCCCGCCTCGGCGGTGATCGCGCCAGCCAGTCGATCTCTGTGGGCGGCCAGCGAATCATGTTCGACTACTACACGCTGGATGGAGTCAACAACACCGATCCGGACTTCAACACATACATCGCGCTTCCTTCCATGGACGGCATTCAGGAGTTCAAGGTTCAGACCGGTGTGTACTCGGCGGAATTCGGCCACGAAGCATCGCAGATCAACGTCGTCAGCAAGAGCGGCACGAACACCTTCCACGGCAGCGCATTCGAGTTCCTCCGCAACAACTATGTGGACGCGATGCCGTATTGGTTCCCAACGCGCCATCCCGCCGGCACAAAACAAATCGTCAATCCCTTCAAATACAACGATTTTGGATTTGAACTGGACGGCCCGATCTGGATTCCGAAGATCTACAACGGCCGAGACAAGTTCTTCTTCATGGTGGATGACGAATGGTATCGAAGCCGTACCGGCAGCAACAATTCCACCGCTGTGGTGCCAACCGCTGCGATGGCTGGCGGCAACTTCCAGGGCTTCTCCTATCAATATGAGGACCCTTCGGGTGGCATTCACACCGTCCCGGTGACGATCTATGATCCCACGACGGGCAAGCCGTTCCAGAACAACATCATTCCCTCAAATCGAATTGCTTCACAATCCACTGCCCTGCTGAATTACCTCGGCACAGCACCTGCCTTACCGACGTACAACTGCCCTGCCGTGGCCCCGAAGGTTAACACCAATTGCAGCGCAGTTCCCAACTACCAGTACTCGACCGTCAATCCTGTAAACCGCCAGACTCTGACCGTACGTGGCGACTACAACATGTCGCAGAAGTCGCAACTCTCCTTCCGCTACAGCTCAGGAGATGAGAATACGCTTTCGACCGGGAGGCTCGGAGCGGGTAGCAAATTGATCACTCAGTATTACCAGTACATGGGCTCGAACACCTTCACGTTTTCGCCCAACGTGGTCAATGAAGCGCGGTTCGGTTACAGCAACTTCTTCAACTCTCAGGGACTGCTATCAGCCTTTACCACTGACGTTGTTGACAAGCTGGGAATTCCTGGACTTTCCGGTGGAGACCCCTCGACTTGGGGTATTCCGGATGTGAGCTTTGGCAGCGCGGGGTTGGGCACCGTAGGCGTCGGAGTCGGGAGCACCCCCAGCATCTGGAGTGGGATTGGCGATACTGGCGGCGACGGACCCTACGTGATCAAGGATCCGACGTGGCAGATTGTCGACAACGTGACTTGGGTGAAGGGTAAGCATTCGCTGCGACTTGGCTTCGAGTACAACCGGCAGACCTTCAACCAACTTGGCAACCAGTTCTCGCGCGGGCAATTCAACAGTCAACCGTTGACGACAGCCCTCCCTGGTTCTGGCAACTCATTGAGCGGCGGCGATTCCCTGGCGGATTTTCTGTTAGGCGATCTTCGGCAGTCTACTGTTGCCGTTGCCGTCGCGAATGCCGACTACAGGCGCAACGTCGAAGCCGCTTACGTGGATGACACCTACAAGATCAGCCCGAAGGTGACGATCTCGGCGGGCCTCCGGTACGAATTGACTCCCCCCTGGAACGACTCCTATGGGAACAACTTCAATGTGCTCATTCCAACGTTCGCGAAGCTGGGCGACACGAGCAAGACTTATACGTCCAGCCAGTACCCCTACTATGTCCGCCAAGGCAGTTGCGCACCTACCGGCGTCTACCAGGGGCTTGCAATCCGATGGACGGCCAGCACGGCACTCTGCAGCAACGGAGTGGTGCCAAACGGACCGCTCATGAAGACTCACTACACTGACTTTGCTCCGCGCCTCGGCATCTCGTACTCTCCGACCGCTCGCACGGTTATACGTGCTGGATATGGCATTTTCTATACCCAGGATATCGGCAACGCGTACTTTGATATGGCGCGCAATATTGCCGGCCGTGTGACAGTCACGAACCAGAACTCGGGTACTGCCGGAGCTCCTTCCAACCTGACCTGGGCCAACGCCACACCCGGAGCCACTGGAAACAACATCTCCAATCTCGGCGCGAACACGGTTGCGTTCGCGAATGCATCCACCCATCACACCAGCTATACCGAGCAGTTCCTGCTCAATTTCCAGCAGCAGATAGGCAGGAACTGGTCATTCGAGACAGGGTACCAAGGCGCTGTGAGCCGCCACCTGTATGGTTTCCTCAATGCCAATCAGGCAACTCCTTTCGGCTATCTCGGCAGTGGGCTCGGCTACACCGTAGCAAGCGCGTCCACGTCTACCTGCGCTAATTGCACCAAAGCATCACCAACTACGGCTGTCTCCCGTGAACCCTTCCAAAACATGACGGGTGGCCTCCAGTATGTGCATGACGAGGGCACGGGAAATTACAATGCAGGCACGGTCAAGGTCAATCGCCGCTTCAGCAAGGGCCTGGACCTTACCGCCTCCTATACTTACTCTAAGTCGCTGGATGACACCAGCGGAATCCGTAACCAGGGCAACGACCTGCTCTATCCGCAGAACAGCTTCTGCATCCCGTGCGAGTACGGGCCATCCGCCTTCGATGTACGCAACCGCGTGGTCGTCGCAGGACTGTATGAGCTGCCCATCGGACGCGACAAGCTGATCCCACTGAACAATAAGTTCGTGAACATGATGATTGGCGGTTGGCAGGTGGGCGGTACGTTCACCCACCAGACTGGCGGAATCGCCACCCCGGAGTACGGCGGTGACAACAGCGGTCTCGCCGGCCCGTTCGGCAACTTCGATCGGCCTAACCTGACAGGTATCAGTCCCTACCTGCCTTGCAATACCAAGACAGTCGACCGCTGCGCGAACATTGCAGCGTATTCGAAACCTGGCATACTGGTGCCTCTTGTGACGACAAGCAATGGCGCGCCAACCCCAACAAACGTGGGAGGCTTGTTCGGTAACGCAACCCGTGGCAGCTTCCATGGCCCCGGGTTCACCAACTTGGATGCCTCGTTGCACAAGTCGTTCGTAATGCCCTACAGCGAGCACCACCACTTGGATATCCGGTTTGAAGCCTTCAATGCTCTGAACCATCCCAACTGGACCACCCCGAACATTAACTTCTCTTCCTCTAGCTTCGGTCAGGTGAACGCTGGCGGTATGCGTCAACTGCAACTCGCGGCGAAATACCAGTTCTAACCACCCCAAGAAACCTGCACCACGCAGTACTCCACGCCGGAGATCGATTCAAGCCTTCGGGCTTCCATCGGTCTCCGGCTTTTGCTTTTGGTCACGCCCAAGACTGAGCATTCGCGCCGCACAGGCGGAGTGGATTGCACCCGCCGCACGTTCGCCGGTAAACTATCAGTGGCCGGAGCAGAATCCAAACCTTCAGGAAGCGATTCGGCCATGCAGCGGAGAGGTGGCAGAGCCCGGTTTAATGCACCTGACTCGAAATCAGACGTACCCGTAAGGGTACCGGGGGTTCGAATCCCTCCCTCTCCGCCAGCTTCCCTTACCTTCCCACTCGATGCGCACCTGGATCATGCGGGTGAACACGCCGCGGCCCGGAGTCGCGGCTGAAAGAATCAGATGAATCTTACGCGCCTCGCAGCTCTCTGCCTCCTTCTTCCCCTCGCGGCATCAGCGCAGGCGCCCGCCGATCTCATCCATCGCATCGACCAGCACTACAATCACCTTCGTACTCTGCGTGCGCACTACTCCGAGCACTATAGCGGCATGGGCCTTGCCCGAACCGAGACCGGCACCCTCACCCTTCGTAAACCCGGACTGATGCGTTGGGCGTATGACAATCCACCGGGCAAGGTGTACGTGCTCGATGGCAAATTCGGCTGGTTCTACACCCCGGGCCAGTCACAGGTCTCCCGGACTCCCGCCAAACAGATTGACGACCTTCGCTCTCCGCTCCGGTTGTTGCTTGGCCACACCCAGTTGCAGAAGGAACTCGATCACCTCACCGTCACTCCTGACGGAGCAAATTTCCGCATTCAGGGCACGCCCAAAGGCATGGCCGACCGCGTTCGCCAGCTCACCCTCACCGTCAATCCCGAAGGAATCATACAGGGGCTCAGGATTGAGGAAACCGACGGGGCCACTACGACCTTCGAGTTCACGAACATCGAGGAGAACGCCCCGATACCGGCCTCTAGTTTCACCTTTACGCCGCCTCCGGGAACGCAGATCGTCGACGGTCAAGCCCCGATCTAGGCACAACGACAGTATTGCCGGACTTCAGGTGATACCCTCAGATGCGTCGCCTCGGGCAGCACCACGGCCCCAGGAAGGCACTCCGTCTTCGAGGAGTTGTTCAGAACGTTGGTCAGATTGATGGAGGCTTGCGCATGTTAACTCGCAGAATGGCTGCGAAGCTGTTCGCTGGCTCAGCACTCGCGTACGCGTGGAAGCCCGCTCGCTTGGAGGCCCTTGAGGGGCATACGGTGAATGACATCTCCGTGATGATGTGGACACTGAGGAAGTTCGGTACTTTCGAACAGAATCTCGACCGCGTCGCCGCCGCCGGATACCGTTTCGTGGAACTCATCGACGAGTACAAGCGCTGGACTCCAGAGGAGAAGCAGCGCATTCTCGGGCGCATCAAGACACTCGGCATCACCATCGATGTCATGACGGGAATGGTGCGTGGATTCGCAGACCCTGGCGGTGTGTCGGCCTACGTTGCCGAACTGAAGGATCTGATCCCGGCTGCAAAGCAACTGGGCTGTGCCCAGATCATTCTGATGTCCGGTAAACGGCTTCCGAACATCAGTGCGGAGGAACAGCACCGCGCGTCCATCGAGACGCTGAAGCAGTCCGGGCAGGTGCTGGCCGAGAGCGGCATCGTCGGGCTGATTGAGCCGATCGATCACCTCGAGAATCCGACCATGTATCTGGACGGTGTCACTGAGGCATTCGCAATCGTGAACGCAGTGAACAGTCCCGCTGTGAAGGTGCTCTACGACCTCTACCATGAGCAACGCCAATACGGGAATCTAATCGAAAAGCTGAACGCCAATATCGCGCAAGTCGGTCTGATTCATATAGCCGATGTGCCCGGACGTCATAAGCCAGGTAGTGGCGAAATCAATTACATAAATATCTACCGCCGGCTGGGTGAGCTGAACTACAAAGGCAGAATCGCAATGGAGTTCTACCCGGACGACGATGTCGTCCCGTGCCTGCGCAAAGCCCGCGAAGACGCCATCCGCGGCCTCACTACAACCGCTAATTCTTAGTGCAGGCTCTCTGATGTTTTGTCTCAATCGCGACCGGCTGGGCTATTCCTAGAGTGAGATCGTCGGGGAAATCCGCGCAGTTTACATCCCGCAGCAACTGGCGGCTTGCAGTTTGCGTGTCAAGTCCCCAAATTCGCAACTGCCTCATTCCACTCGCAATAAATCGGAATTCGGATGTGACACGAGTTATGCCCCGTCTGTTATCGTTAAGTAAAGGATTGAGATAGAGGGCCCGGCAATTGCCGGGCCCTTTTCTTGTGATTGCCTGCTGACAAATGCTTTAGAACCTTATATTTAGGTGCAAGATCCGATAGATCTTATATTTACCCGTAAGCGCCTCAAACACCGGTACTTAACAGGTGGGGGTACCTCCGCGGGTCAAGCAACTCGACAGAACCCCGCCACTCGGCTTACGCTTTCTTGCATGACAGAAATCTCTCGTCGCAAATTTGTCGGCCTGACCGCCACTGCGCTCGCCGCATCGCGAGTAAGCTCGTTCGCCCAGGCAGCTGCCGCCCCTGCGACCGGTTCGGACCAGCGGCCGTTCGGGTTCGCACCTGTAGGCCTCGGGACGATCTCCGGGATTTTCATGCGCGCTGCCGCGCCTTCGCAGATCATCAAAATCACCGGCTTGGTCACAGGCCACCCGGACACCAAAGGCAAGCAGATCGGCCAGAAATATAACGTGCCCGACTCGTCGATCTACACCTATGACACCTTCGCACATATCCGCGACAACAAGGATATTGACGCCGTCTACATTGGGCTGCCCAACAGCATGCACTGCGACTACACCGTTCGCGCTGCCGAAGCCGGCAAGCACGTGTTTTGTGAAAAGCCCATGGCGATCTCCTCGGCCGAGTGCAAAAAGATGATCGACGCCTGCAAGCGCGCCAACGTGAAGCTGATGATCGGCTATCGCGTGCATTACGATCCTATTCACCAGCAGGCGCTGGAGCTTGTCCGCTCCGGCGCGATCGGCGAGTTGCAGGCGTTTGAAGGCACTTTCGGCTTCAACGCAGGCGCCAACCAGTGGCGGCTGACGCGAAAGTACGCCGGCGGCGGCTCACTGATGGACGTCGGGATTTATCCGCTGAACGAGGCTCGCTGGTTCGTTGGTGAGGAGCCGGTATCGTTCACCGCAATTCCATCCACAAAGGACCACACCAGCGGCCGGTTTGCCGAGATGGAGCAGACGCTGGACTTCAGCGTAAAGTTCCCCTCCGGTGTCGTTGGCACCTTTGCCTCCTCTTACGGAGCGGATATGCCGGGTTTCATCCGCATCCACGGCGACCGCGGCACCCTGCAGATCAGCCCTGCATATAACTATGGTGGAGTTCACCTGACCAGTCTCAGCGGACGTCAGCGGGTCGACGCTTCCAGCCCGCAGGGCGACGATGCCTATCAGTTCCGCCTCGAGGGCGAACATTTCGCCCACTGCGTCCGGACCAACACCACGCCCAACACTCCCGGCGAAGAAGGCCTGAAGGACCTCCTGGTTATGGAATCCATCTACAAGGCTGCCGGGACACCGATGGCTTAGTTCAGCTGCCGTTGAGGGCCCGGTTTTCCGCTGAAGCAACGCGTATAAAGGGCATATATGCCTGAGTCCTCCGCGCTGCCCCTGCAGATTGTCGAGGCCCTCGCTCGCGGATGGACGGTAGTAACTGCCAATCAGCGCGCAGCGCGGACTCTGCGGCGCTCCTTCGACCTGCAGCAGCGCGCACAAGGCCGCACCAGCTGGGAGCCGCCTGAGGTCCTCGCGTGGGAATCCTGGCTGTCGTCCCTGCACCGCCAGATGTTGCTTACGGGACGGACAGCGGATTTCCTGCTGAACCGATCGCAGGAGCACGCTTTGTGGCTCGCCGTTATCGGCTCAGACGGCGCAACCAGCAGCCTGCGTCCGTTGGATGCGCTCGCCGATGCCGCAGCGGAGGCCTGGGCGCTGCTGCATGCGTTTCGTGGCCGCAGCCATCTCGGGCGCTACCCTGGGAATTCGGATACACGCGTCTTTGCGCGCTGGGCATATGAGTTCGAGCGGCGCCTGAGGCGCGGCCAGTGTCTGACGAGTGCGCAGTTGGCGGAGCGGCTCGCCGAAGCTGTAGGCCGGAACGAGGTTGCACTTCCGGCAGGCATACTGCTGGCCGGGTTTGACGGCCAGTCCCCCGCACAGAAGGCGCTGCTCGTCGCGATTTCCAGTGCGGGTGCAGACATAGCATCCGTCAGCGTTGGCCTGCCCGCCAGTGGAATTCGGTTGGCTGCGGCAAGAAGTGAGAAGGAGGAACTCCTGGCATGCGCTCACTGGGCGCGAGCCGCGCTGGGAGAGGCTTCCGGCTTGCAGATCGCGGTGGTAGTCCCCGCCATCGAACCGCTGCGGGACGAGATCGACCGGGTGTTCCGCCAAGTGCTCGCTCCCGAGCTGAATGAGATCGGATCGCCCGCTGCCGCGATCCCGTTTGAATTTTCGCTCGGTCAGCCGATGACGCGCAGCGCCATGATTGCTACTGCGCTCGATGTGCTGCACTGGTCCCAGGGGCCGCTTCCGCTGGACCGCATCTCTTCCCTGCTGCTGTCACCCTACTTCGCAGTAGGCGACTCTGAGGAGCGAATCGACCGCGCCGAATTCGACGCCTACGTGCGCCGGAAGCAGACACTGGAGCCTCGACTTACCCTCAGTGCTGTGGCGAGGCTGGGGGCTCGATGGAAAGGCGCCCCGAGGATCTCCGGATTGATGCGCCACCTCGCGGCGCTGCGGGATGTGTTTGGCGCGCCGGAGCTGCCGCTGCTGAACACACACAACGCATGGGCTGAGACAGTCTCCTCAATGCTCGCTGCGGCCGGATGGGCAACGCCGGAAGGTCTGGACAGCTTCGAATTCCAGACCCGCCAGAAGTGGGAGAGCACGCTCGACGAGTTAGCGAAGCTGGACTTTAACAACCAGCTGGTCCCGTTCGCGCAGGCTCTGACGTCGTTAAGGCACATCGCACACCAGACGCTGTTCGCACCGGAGTCGCGCCACGCTCCGGTACAGATCCTGGGGCCACTCGAGTCTGCCGGATCGCAATTCGATGCGATCTGGTTTCTACGGGCGAACGATGCCGAGTGGTCTACCACGGCTGCGACGAATCCTCTGCTGCCCTGGCAGCTGCAACGCGAGCTGAATATGCCGGGCGTCGCATCGGCACAGGATGTTGAACTGGCTCGCTGCATCACTCGTCGGATCGCTGCAAGTGCCCCCGAGGTGATCTTCAGCTATGCGCGGGAGTCCTCTGCAGGCGCGCAGCGGCCCTCGCCGGCACTTGCTGTGCTGGATCTGGAACCTGTGAAGGGCGAAATCTTCCTTCCGTCTATAGAACGCAAGGAGACGGTACCTCTGGAACTGCTTGCGAGTGAACCGCCGATCACGCCTCCGCCCGATGCTGTGCTGCAGGGCGGAGCGAGTGTGCTGGAGAAACAGGCGGCGTGCGCCTTCCGAGCCTTCGCCGAAGTGCGGCTGTTCTCTTCCACCTTGGACCCTGCCGTACTTGGTCTCGATGCTGGAGAGCGCGGCAGCATTGTGCATCGCATATTGCAGCTCTTCTGGTCTAGCGTTTCGAGTCAGGCAGAGTTGCGGTCTCATCCTACCGAGGTTCGCAACGAACTGCTGGATCGATGTATTCATACAGCCTTGACCGAGAAGTCGCATGCACCAGACCCAGGTTGGCCGCAGGCCTACATGGAGGCCGAGCGCCAGCGCCTGCGCAACCTGCTTCGACCGTGGTTGGATTATGAGGCGCAGCAGCGAACCGAATTCACGGTAAAGGATCTTGAGAGTGAGTACCCGGATGTCCCGATTGGACCGCTGCGTTTGCACGTCAAGGTCGATCGCGTGGACACCTGGCTGGAGCAAGGGAAACCAGCTGGGGATATCATCCTCGATTACAAGACTGGCATGGCGAAGCCCGCCCAGTGGCAGGGCGACAGGCCAGATGCTCCCCAGCTGCCGCTGTATGCGGTCGTTGCTGGATCTCCAGAACTTGCAGGCATCGCATTTGCAAGCGTGCGCCCTGGAAACAAGCGCGAAATCAAGGGCTACCAGTCCAAGAAGAATGTGCTTCCGAAAACCGTGCGGGATGCGCCAACCTATCTGGACGCCCAGGTGGAAGAGTGGCGTCGTGTCCTTTCGGCGTTAGCCTCTGAGTTCCACGCGGGAAAAGCGGAGGTACGGCCCAAGAACTATCCCGAGACCTGCAGATACTGTCAGCAGCGGCTCCTCTGCCGCCTGGATGTAGCCGCCTTGAGTGCGGATGAGACGGAAGATGCCGACGATCTCTTTTCGGAAGAGGATTATGGCTGACGTTCTGCCGTTTCCTTCACTGCCGGAATTGGAGAGGCCCGTTCTCGCCGATGCAGACGCGCGTCGGACTGCGCTCGACATCCGGAGATCGTTCATTGTGGAGGCGCCCGCCGGCTCCGGCAAGACCGGACTGCTGATTCAACGCTTCCTTAAGCTGCTGGCCGATCCACAGGTGCTGGCGCCTGAACAGGTGCTGGCAATTACATTTACGCGGAAAGCGACAGCCGAAATGCGCGACCGCATTCTGCAGCACCTGCATGCTGCAGAGTACGGCGCTGAGGCTGGAGAATCAGAGTTTGAACGGCAAACACGTATGCTCGCCGCGGCCGTTCTCGAACGCGACCGCCAACTCGGCTGGGCTCTTCTGGATCAGCCCGCTCGTCTACGCATTCGGACGATTGATTCTCTGTGCGCAGAGATTGCGCGAATGCTGCCGGTGCTGTCCGGGTCCGGGGGGCGCCTTTCTCCCACGGAGCAGGCGCAGCCCATGTACCGGGAGGCTGCTCGGCGCGTAATGCTTCAGTTGGGCGGCAGCGATCGCGCGCTGCACGCGGCGATCCACGAGGTTCTGCTGCATCGCGACGGGTACCTTGCGGACTGTGAACAGTTGATCGCAGATATGCTTGGGCTGCGCGAGCAATGGGGCGAACTGATTTGGGGGATGGCGCTCGACGAGCAGCGGCACGCACTCGATGATGCGTACCTGGACACACACGTGCTTCCACGTCTTGAGGCCGCGATGGATCAGGCGATCTGTGCGGAACTCGAGGAAGTGCAGCGGCTCTTTCCGCCAGATGTGCTGGAAGAACTGGTCGGGCTTGCGGCAGATCTGACGGGTAACCACGCGGGAGAAATTGACCCGCGTATAACCGCATGCGGCGGTCGCAGCTCCAGTCCGCGGACGTGCAGCGCAGACCTGGAATTTTGGCAGGCCTTGGCCCACGTACTTATCGCACCGTCTGCGAAGACGTGGCGCAAGAGCCTTGGCAGCCACACCTTCGGTGTTGAACTGCAGGCCCCAACGAAAGCCCGGCTGCAGCGAGTGCTTTCAGACCTGAACGGTCGCCATGAGCTGCTGGATCTGCTGTGTGGATTGAGGGTTCTGCCGCCAGTCCGCTATCCCGTGGACCAGTGGCACGTTGCCGAGGCTCTCTTCCGTGTCCTCAGCCGCGCCATGGTGGAGTTGCAGATTGTGTTCGCGGAACGCAATGAGTGTGACTTCGTCGAGTTGAGCCTGCTTGCGCGTCATGCTCTCTCCCAGAGTTCAGGCGCGGAAGACCTGGCCGAGGCTGCAGGTTCCAACCTGGAGCATCTCTTGGTGGACGAGATGCAGGACACCTCCAGCAGTCAATACCACCTGCTGGAGGTGCTAACGCGATCCTGGGATGGGGGCTCGCAGACAGTATTCTTAGTTGGCGATCCGCGGCAGTCGATTTACCTGTTCCGTCAGGCCAGAGTGGAGCGCTTCCTGCAGTCTATTCGGAAGCGGCACCTGGGCGACCTGCCGCTGACACACCTGAAGCTGAGCTCGAATTTTCGCTCGCAGGATCGACTGGTGTGCGACTTCAATAAGCAGTTCTCGGCGATCTTTCCGATGTATTCCGATCCTCTGCCCTACACAGACGCCGACCCGGTGCTGCCGGAGACCGGCTTCGCGGCGGGTATGGAGTGGCACGCAACCGTTATCCGACATGCGAACAAGACAACCAAGCCAACACTGGCTGAACTACAGCAGCAGCAGCGCGGGATGAATGCGCAGGAGATTGTGCGCATTGCCCAGCGTTGGTTTGCCACTCCAGCACCGGAAGGGCGGCGCACGGTTCTGACAATTCAGGGAAGCCGTGTCCCTGAGCCATGGCGGCTTGCTGTGCTGGTTCGGAGCCGGAGTCATCTGGTCGAGATTGTTCCAGCTTTGCGGGAAGCCGGAATCCCCTATCGCGCGGTGAACATTGAAGCACTCAACGAGCGACAGGAGATTTTGGATCTGACCGCTTTGACGCGAGCACTGCTTCATCCTGCAGATCGGGTTGCATGGCTCGCCATCGCACGTGCACCCTGGTGCGGGCTGACGCTCGCCGATCTGCACCTGCTCACAGGGGCAGACGCACCGGTTTGGAAGGAGGCTTCCATTGTTCGGTTGCTTGCGGAACGCGGCAACCTGCTGTCGGAAGATGGCAGGCTGAGGGCAGCCCGCCTTGAGCAGGTACTGTCCAGGGCCGCAGCTCAGCGAGGTCGGTTAACCACGGCACAGCTGGTCGAGAAGACTTGGCGCACTCTGGGGGGAGATGCTTGGCTGACCCATGAAGAGCTGGGCAACGCGGATCGTTTCTTCGAGCTATTGTCGGAGATAGAGCGAAATTCTCAGGTCGTCAATATGGCGACACTGGAAGGAAGGCTGCGCGAGCTGTATGCCGAGCCGCCGGTACTCGCACCGGAGACTCCGCATGTAGAGCTGCTGACGATCCACAAGGCGAAGGGGCTGGAGTGGGATGTGGTAGTGGTGCCGGGGCTCGAGCGCCTGCCAGACCGCACGCGTGGCCGGCTGCTGGCCTGGACGACGCTAGACAGTGGAGATGATGAGGCGAGCGCTGGTGTCATTCTCGCCCCCATTTCGGCGAAAGGCAACGACCCAGACTCCCTCACTGCGTGGCTGAATAGCCTGCACCGGAAACGTGAGATCGCCGAGCACAAGCGGCTATATTACGTCGCCTGCACGCGTGCACGGGAGGAATTGCACCTGTTCGCCTCACCAGTCGAGGATGCGAAAGGTGGGGTCAACGCGAAGTCCGGTAGTCTGCTGCAGGCCGCGTGGCCCGCAGCACGCCGGTACTTTGACCAGCCGGCTCTGCCTGCGCTGGTCCAGGCCGTGGAGCAGGATGGGCCGGTGCAGCTTGCAGCTTCTGCGGATATTTCGCCGTCGCCTCCCCCTGCATCGCACTTGAAGCGGGTGCCGGAGTGCTTCGATCCAATTCAGCGCTTTTCGGAGGCTCGACGGAATCGTCTTCCTTACCACCCCGATGAGACGTTCCCCGAACAACCTCGGTTCGGGCGGCCTGATGGATCCTTTGCTGCGCGCGCTCTCGGAAACCTCGTTCACGAAGCCATGGAACTGCTGGCGTCAAAAGCCGTCGAGGTATCGTCCACGGACGATTTGTTGAGCGAAGTACGGGGTTGGCTCCCACGATTTGTCGCGCTGCTCCGTGCCGACGGACTTCCACAACGTACCGTGCAGCAGCTTGCCACCGAGGCGCTGAAGATGGTCGAAAGGGTTTTGTCGGATGCCGATGGACGATGGGTTGTAGGCCGCCACGCAAACTCGGCTTCGGAGTTCTCACTGTCCACGGCAGCCGGGACGGGAGTTGCCACTTTGCGCGCAGACCGGATCTTCTGGGCTGGTCCTGCTCCCCATGCTCCAGGCGACAACTGCTTCTGGATTATCGATTACAAGAGCTCTGCCCCGGGAGGCGCAGCGCTTGATGCCTTTCTTGCTCGGCAACGAGAGCTCTATGCCTCCCAGCTGGAAACATACGCAAAGGTACTTGGGCCGACGGTAGGTGCCCAGCAGATCAGAGTAGGACTCTACTTCCCTGCTCTGCCTCGCCTTTTGTGGTGGAATCCGGAGTTCCTCTCCGGCTAAACCGCCGCGGCGCTGTGGTGGCGCACGTCCTTGCCACGCACCCAGAAGATGACGTCTTCAGCGATGTTCGTGGCGTGGTCGCCGACACGTTCGAGGTTGCGGGCAATAATGAGCGCATTCAGGCTTTGCGGCGTCAGCTCCGGTTTTTCTTTGATCAGCGAGCTGAGTGCATAGAAGGCCGCGTCGTTCATCTCATCCACCTGGTCGTCCAGCTTGAGCACCGTCTGTGCGAGCTCTGCATCAGCTTCAATAAAAGCCTGCAATGCTTTGCGAATCATGGCCGCCGAAAGTGACGCCAGTTTGGGAATGTCCACCGGGAGATCAGTGTTGGCGAAAGCGCCCATTTCGCGGACGCGAACGGCGATGTTGACGGCTTGATCACCAACCCGCTCAAGGTCGGCATTGATGCGAATGACTGACAGGATGAAACGCAAATCGATGGCCATCGGCTGCTCCATTGCGAGCAGGTCGAGGGCCATCTGGTCGATTTCACGTTCCAGGCGATTGATCAGCGGCTCCGACTGGAATACGAGCTCGCAGATGGAGAGGTCACGCGTGCGATACGCCTCAATGGAGCGCTGGATGGCCTGCTCGGCCATACCCGCCATGATCAGCAGGCGCTCCTTGAGATCGTCGAGATTCTGCTGGAACTTGATGCGCGATGCCATCAGCCAAACCTTCCCGTGATGTAATCTTCGGTTCGTTTGTCCTTCGGATTCGTAAATATTTTGTGGGTGGAATCAAACTCGACCATCTTCCCGTTCAGGAAGAATCCCGTATTTTCGGCAACACGAGCGGCTTGCTGCATATTGTGGGTCACGATCACAATCGTGTACTGCCGCTTAAGCTCGAAGATCAAGTCTTCGATTTTGGAGGTGGAAACAGGATCGAGGGCCGAGGCGGGCTCATCCATCAGTAGCACCTCCGGATCCACGGCGAGAGCACGAGCAATGCACATCCGCTGCTGCTGGCCGCCGGAGAGGCTGGCGCCGGACTTCTTCTTCAGATCGTCCTTGACCTCGTCCCAGAGAGCTGCGGCACGGAGGCTGCGTTCTACTGTTTCGTCCAGGATGGCCCGGTTACGAAATCCGTTCAGTTTCAGCCCGCTTGCCACATTGTCATAGATGGACATGGTCGGAAACGGGTTCGGCCGCTGGAACACCATACCGACCCGACGGCGGATCTCCACCGGATTGGCGTCCTGATAGATATCTATGTCGCCCATCTTTACGACGCCGGTAGCGCGGGCAATGGGATTGGTCTCGTGCATGCGGTTCAGGCAGCGGACAAAGGTGCTCTTCCCGCAACCGGAAGGACCGATAAGAGCCGTCGCGTGGTTTGCCGGAATGTTCAAGCTGATGTCCTGCAACGTGTGTGTCGAACCATACCACGCGTTCAGGTTCTCGACATCGATTCCGACTCCCACTAGCTTGCCCCTTTCAACACACCGCGGTTCGCGTAAATGCGCACCAGCGTTACAGAAACCATGATCAGCACTATCAGCACGAGAGATCCGGCCCAGGCGAGCCGATGCCACTCATCATAGGGCGAAATGGCATAAACATAGATCTGCAGCGGAAGCGCCGCAATCGGCTCGTTCAACCGCAGACTCCAGAACTCGTTTCCGAAGGCGGTGAACAAAAGCGGCGCCGTTTCCCCGGCCACGCGTGCAAACGCCAGCATGCATCCGGTGATGATGCCAGGCGAAGCGGTCTTGAGGGTAACGGACAGCACGGTACGCCACCGGGGTACTCCAAGGCCATATGCGGCCTCACGGATGGCGTGCGGCACGGTCGCGAGCATCTCCTCTGTCGTGCGCGTGATTGTCGGCACCATCATGATAGCGAGCGCCACTCCGCCCGCGAGTGCCGAGAAGTGCTTCTGGCGCATCACGATTAGCGAATAAATTGCGATGCCCATCACAATGGAGGGCACACCGTTGAGTACGTCGGCGGTAAAGCGAACAGCGGAGGCAAGCCAGCTTCCCCGCCCAAACTCTGCCAGGTACACCCCTGCAGCGATGCCGACGGGGATGCCCATAAGACTGGCAATCCCAAGCACCAGCCCCGAGCCCACGATTGCGTTGGCCATACCGCCGCCCGGCTCACCAACGGGTGCTGGGATATGGGTGAAAAAGGCTAGGTTGAGCGAGCTTGCACCTTTGTAGATCAGATATCCGAGGATCGCGACCAACGGCGCAATCACAATCACCGTGCTCAGCACGGCAAGCCCGGTCACAACATGATTCCAAAGGTGCCGACGAACACGGTTCAGACGAACCCGGCGCGACGTCTGCTGGGTAGGAGAGGCGCCTGCAGCAAAGTCCTGCGGGGGAGGCAGAGTGTGGAAAGGGTTCGTAGCCATATCAGTGTGCCCTCGCCGGAGCTCCGCGAGTCACCGCCCATACCAGTGCACGCGCAATTGCATTCACCACGATTGTGACCAAGAAGAGCGCCAGACCAATCTCGATCAGTGAGCTCAAGTAAACATCTCCCGTCGCCTCAGAAAACTCATTTGCAATGACACTGGCGAGGGTGTATCCCGGCGAAAATAGACTCTTCGGAATTTCGGGATGATTGCCGATCACCATGGTAACGGCCATTGTTTCGCCTAACGCACGGCCAAGCCCGAGGATGATCGCTCCGACGATACCGATGCGGGCATTGCGAAGCACGCCCATGCGAATCATCTCCCATCGCGTCGCACCCAGGGCGAGGACACCTTCCCGTTGCGAAATGGGTACTGCGAGCATAATGTCGCGTGCAATGGAGGAAATAATGGGCAGGATCATGATCGCGAGAATAATGCTCGCCGTGAGCAGGCCAACGCCGAAGTTATAGCCATTGAAAAGCTGGGTCCAGCCAAGGTACTTCTGCAGAAATGGTCCGAGCTGGTCGCGCATCAGTGGCACCAGAACGAAAACGGCCCACAGACCATAGACCACGCTAGGAATGGCAGCGAGCAGTTCGGTGACAAAAGAAATTGGGGCGCGAAGCTTTTGAGGACACAACTCCGTGAGGAAAACCGCTACACCGAGCGCCAGCGGAACAGCCATCAATAAGGCAAGCAGCGATGTGGCCAGGGTCCCATAGATGAACGGAAATGCTCCAAAGTCGCCCGAAACCGGGTCCCAGGCCGATCGCGTGAAGAACTTAAAACCAAACTGCGAGATGCTCAACTTCGAACGAGCAATCAGGATGTACAAGATGAAAAGGACGATTGCGAAGATACTGAGCGCACACATTAACATGATCGCCGAAAATGTGGTATCCGCCGCCTTACCGCTGCTGCGGCTCATCAGGAACTGGCGAACGGGAGATTTGGGCGCTTCAGGTGCATCCAGTTGCGCTGGAGATCCTTGCGATCCCCCCGAAGGATCCGTCTGCCTGGGCTTCTGAGCAATCGAGATGATAGGAGAACTCACGTGGTACTTTCCTGGATCAACTTATACCAGCAATCGCCGCGCCTACCGGATTAGAGCAGAGCGGCTGCGGAGGTGCATTCCGCAGCCGCCAAAGTGAATCCTACCTGACGGTCATAATCGTTTTGCGAACCATCGCTTGGACCTGAACTGGGAGGGGAGCGTAGCCCATCGCAGCCGCCTGGCTTTCTCCCTTGTCGAGCATCCACGTGAGGAAGTCTTTCACCGCCTTACCCTTCGCGGCATCACTGAACTGTTTCGGAATCAGCAGCCAGGTGAAGCTGGAGATGGGATAGGAAGTAGCGCCTCCAGCGTTCGTGATTGACACACGATAATCTGCAGGCATGTTTTTCGCGGCCGCTGCGGCAGCAGCAGTTACACCATCAGGGGTCGCCTTCAGAAATTTGCCCGCGGCGTTCTTTACCGTGCCATAGGACATCTTATTCTGCAGAGCATAGATCAGCTCAACGTATCCGAAGGAGTACGGCGCCTGACGTACCATGCCGGCGACGCCCTCGTTACCCTTCTGACCTACACCGGGCCCTGGCCACTTTACCGAGGTATTTTTGCCCACCTTACCCTGCCACTCTGGACTCACCTTCGAGAGATAGTCGGTGAAGATGTAGGTAGTCCCGCTGCCATCCGAGCGATAGACCGGCAGAATTTGATGGTCAGGCAAGTTCACACCTGGGTTGTCTTTCACAATGCGCGGGTCGTTCCACTTTTGGATTTTCCCGATGTAAATGTCGGCAATCACGTCACCTGAGAAGTTCAGGTCCTTGTTCAGATTCGGGATGTTGTAGACCGGAACTACCGCACCGAGCACAGTCGGAATATGCATCACCTTGACCTTCGCCTGACTCAACTGCTGGTCGGTCATCGGACCATCACTTGCACCGAAGTCGACCGTGCCATCCGATACCTGGCGAATGCCGCCGCCTGAGCCAATCGGCTGGTAATTGATGTGCACACTAGGATGAGCCTGGGCATATTCAGTGAACCAGCGGTTATAGATCGGGTTCGGGAACGTTGCGCCCGCGGCGTTAATATTCTGTGCGACGGCAGTCCCGCCCATCATTGCGATCGTTAGCGCTGCCAACAGTCTCAGCTTCACTCGTTTCTCCCTCATGCAACTTGCTGGGCGCTGCCTTGTGTCTCCCGCTATGGCAGTCACCGCCTCCGAGCCTCAAAGATGCAGCTCACAAGCATCTATAGTTTCCGGCCGCTGTGTTACGGGAACGTTACATCTGGATGAATGCCCCGATAAAGCATTGCAATCACAGCCTTGTATTTAGGATGCGGCTTCAGCCCCGGGTAGCCTTACGGTGAAAGTACTTCCGAAATTCAGCTCGCTTTCAGCACGGATTGTGCCGCCCTGCGCCTCCACCATGCGACGTGCAATCGCCAGTCCCAGCCCAGTTCCTCCTGACTCCCGGGAGCGGGCTTTATCTACACGGTAGAACCGTTCAAAAATGCGCTCCAGGTGCTCGGATGCAATCCCCTGGCCGAAATCCCGGACACTAAACTCCACCGGATTGTCGCGGCCCTCCACCTTTCTTGCAGTCACCACCACTCGGCTTGGTCCTGCGCCCCGGCGCCTGCCGTATTTGATGCCATTTTCTATGAGGTTGCCGAGTACCTGAAGCATAGCGTCCTGGTCTGCCATCACCTCGGCACACGTCGTCTCCCCGATCTCCAAACTGGCCTCCTCATCCTGTACCAGGCCTCGCATCGCGGCGACCGCGTCTCGAACGAGCAAATCGGCGCGCACTGGCGATGGATGCATCTTGGACTCTCTTGATTCAACCCGGGCCAGCGACAGCAGATCTTCGGTGAGCCGGCTCATTCGGGACGCATTCTTGAGAATGGTCTCCATGAACTCGCGCGACATGGGACTCAACTGCTCATTATCGAGGAGCGTCTCGACATAGCCACTGATGGAGGTCAGGGGGGTTCGCAGTTCATGCGATACGTTGGCGACGAAGTCCCGCTGCGTGCGCTCCACTTGCTCGACCTGGGTGACATCGTGCAGCACTGCCACCGCTCCGCCAGCCGGCATGGGAGAAGCGCTGATCTCAAAGCTACGTCCCAGCGCGAGCGAGGTAGTCCTCCTGTCACAAACCGCGCGCGATTCTAGCGCGGTCTTCATGCACGCCAGCACCTCGGGGTCACGAACCGTGTGGACCAGCGCCTCACCGACTCGCACCGCACTCCGGTTATAAACATCCGGCACGAGGGCCTGCATGGCCCGGTTGGTCCATTGGATTCGCCCGGCGGAGTCCACCGCGACTACCGCATCCTGCATGGAATCCAGCAGCGCTTCCAATTGCAGCCGCTCGTCCTTGAGCCGATTCAGCTGCTGGCTTATGCGCTCAGAGGCGGCCCTGAGCTCCTCTGCAGTCTCCCCAAGTTCCGTAGACCAGACCGGCTGCTCTGCTCCACTGTCCCAGTCTGGCAGCATCCGGGCAGCGCGCGCCAGCCGCCGCGCCTCGGCACGAATTCGCACCCGCAGAAGCAAGCTTCCGATCAGAGCCGCAACGCCCACCCCCGCAGCGATCAGGATCTGGTCTTGAGGCAGCAGATGATCCGCCAGCTCAGCTCCTATGCCGAGAGTGGCGAGGAGCACAAGCGTGCAGACAAAAAGTGACGTGCCAGATCGAGCTCCGGGCAATCGATCCCCTTCCAACCTCAGGACCTGTAGCGATATCTCATGCGACACGCGCCGCGACGCCATTACTCGCCGGCAGGAACGGGCTTGGGAATCTCGAATCGATAGCCTGCCCCCCGCATGGTCTTAAGATAACGCGGAGACTCAGCATCCGCCTCAATCTTCTCGCGGATACGTCGGACATACACGTCCACCGAACGCGGGGTGACGAAACGTGCATCGCCCCACACGGCGTCCAGCAAGTGATCGCGGCTAAATACACGACCCGGATGGCGCGCGAGATAGTCGAGAAGCCTAAACTCCGTGGCTGTAGTCGTTACCAGCTCGCCATGAACTCGCAATTGCATCGCGCTCGCATCGATCTCGACGTTCTCGAATTTGACCAGACTAGGGGCCGAAGGCCGCTCAAATCTACGAAGTACGGCTTTTACTCTTGCTACTAATTCCCTGGTGCCAAAAGGCTTAGTGATGTAATCATCTGCCCCAAGCTCCAAACCCAACACCCGGTCGTTTTCAGCCGCCCTCGCGGTCAGGAAGATGATTGGAATCGTGCTCAGCGCCGGATTTTTTCTCAACCGTCGGCAAAGGTCGAGCCCGTCTCCCCCAGGAACCATGATGTCGAGGAGAAAGATGGCGGGCGGCTCTCTTTCCGCGTCACCGACGATGGTTCCCACGGTCATATAGGACTTTACGTGGAATCCCGCGCCCTGGAGATGGTACTGCACTAATCGGGAGATGTCTGCATCGTCTTCGAGTAAAACAATCGGCTGGCTCAATTTGCCTCTCACTACCCGTGCCACAACCTTTGGGGAACGAACTCCGCGTCCCGCGCACTTAGCATAGCCGAAGCTGGCAGGGCGTTTTGCGAATACTCGATGAATTGAAAGTTCTCGTGTCGCGGGTTGTTGCCGTCTATACTATTGAAGTTCTTGTAGTTTTGCGGAGATGGGGTGGGATGGCGGCGCGCAAGGGCCATGTAGTTCTCTGTGTCGATGACGAGGCGGTAGGGCTGAAAGTCCGGCGGATATTGCTTGAACGCGCCGGATACGAGGTACTCACGGCTTCAGATGGGCCGAGCGGCCTGGACGTTTTTCGCGCAAACGATGTCGATGCTGTGGTCCTGGACTACTCCATGCCCGGTATGTCCGGTGGCGATGTGGCTCGCGCGATGCGCCGACTCAAACCTGACGTCCCGATTCTTCTTCTGTCCGCTTATGTTGGATTACACGATGAAGTTCGATCCATCGTTGACATCTACATGACCAAAGGTGAAGGTGCCCCAGCACTGCTGGAGCGCCTCAGCAACCTGCTCACGAATCCCTCGGCATCTGAACAATTACCCCGGACGGAGGATTCGGAATAATCGGGTAGAAAGCGGCATGGCTTGGAGCTACGGCGTTTCAAACGAACTCTTCGGCAGGTACTTGTTCTGCCGATTGTGGCATGCCTTCTGCTCGCCGCGGTACTCGTGTGGCAGATCACCGGCTCGAATCGGACCGTTCGGCGGATCAACGAAGCCGATCAGGCGATCTCGCTGTCAATCCGTATTGAAAAGCTAATCATCGATGAAGAGACCGGCGTCCGCGGCTATCAAATCACGAAGGATCAGCGTTTTCTAGCGCCTTTCAAACAGGCTGCGGGGCCGCTCTCAAGCACCGTACAGGAACTCGATACTGTGCTCGATCCCACCCATCGACCCCTCCTTGATGACTTCAGGACGCAGCATCGTGAGTGGCTGGACGATTTCGCCGGCCCCGTCATCGCCGCAGTGGCGGAGCATCGTCCGGTAGATGATGTCGACCTGAATCTCACAGGCCGCAGCCGCATTGATGCCATGCGCAAACTTCTGGCGAGGATTCAGTCGGATGCGGAGGGGCAACGCTCCGCTCGCGCAGAGGCATGGAAGTCGCAGAGCTATCACGTCTTTCTTATCCTCTATATTGCCGCTTTGGCGATGGGGATCATCATCGGCTTATTTACCCATGACCGAATGGAGGCGGTCTCAGTAGCATTCCTGCGATCGCTCGAAAAGCAGGAACGCCGTGCCGAGGAGCTCTTTCGATCCGAACAGAATCTGAGAATTACCCTCGCGTCAATCGGGGATGGCGTCATTACTTGCGATAAAGAAGGCCGGGTACAAACGATCAACCCCGTGGCCCAGGAGCTTACCGGCTGGCCGGAATCGGAGGCTCGGGGCCGTCCTTTATCCGAGGTATTCCGCATCGTGAGCGAGGAGACACGCGAGCCCCTGGAGGATCCAGTCAGCAGGGTGAAGCGCCTGGACAAAGTGGCAAGCCTCTCTGGCCATACCCTGCTGCTTCGGCGGGATGGGTCTGAGATTGCCGTCGACGATAGCGGCGCTCCCATCCGCAATGCAGATGGAGAATTGCTGGGCGTAGTGCTCGTGTTCCGTGACATCACCATGCAGCGGCGCACCCGCGCAGCCCTGGTTGCAAACGAGAAGCTCGCGGTCGCAGGGCGACTTGCCGCCACGATAGCGCATGAAATTCATAACCCGCTGGACTCGGTTGCTAACCTTCTCTATTTGCTGCAGCACGACCCCCATGACGCGGAGGCGAAGCACTTCCTGGACATTGCGCAAACAGAACTGGCTCGCGTCACGCAGATCAGCCGGGCGATGCTCAGCCTCTACCGGGAATCGCGCGCTCCGGTTGCGATCAATCTGAAGGAAATGCTGGAGGACCTGCTGCTCCTCATGGAGGGCCGCTTCCATGCTCTGGGTGTTTCCGTCACCTCCGAACTTCCTGAAGGAATTACTGTTGAGGGCTATCCAGCCGAACTGCGTCAGGTCTTCACCAACATCATTGGCAATGCCGCCGAGGCGGCTGGGGAGGGCGGAGCTGTTCATATTTGTGCCAGAGATCAGGACCCTCGGCTGGACGGGCCGGGTGCTTCTCCCGAAGAAGGCGCAGTTGTGGAAGTTGTGGATAATGGACCGGGCATACCGCCCGAGGTCATGCCCCAGCTTTTTCAGCCTTTCTTCACGACCAAAGGCGAACGCGGTACCGGCCTTGGCCTCTGGGTTTCTCAAGGAATCATGCGCAAACACGGCGGGAAACTGGAACTGGTGAACAACGGTGGAAGTCGCGGCACCACTGCGCGTGTCTTTCTCGCTCGCAAGCCGCTGATGCAACCACCCATATAAGTCCTACTCATTGCGCCAGCCGGTGAGCACCTCTGCTACAGCAACCGCAGCACGCTGACACTCTTCCCTGCTAACGTCCAGATGCGTCACCAGGCGCACTGCGCGCGGCGCCACTGCACTAACCAGTACATGGTGCTGCCTGATCGCCGACACGAAGTCGGACGCATCGCCACCGTGCGGAAGCGTGAAGATCACGATATTGGATTGCACAGAGCCAAGATCGATCTTGGCAGCAGCAAACGGCGCAATCGCCTCCGCGAGCAATCGCGCATTCGCATGATCCTCCGCAAGCCGGCCTGGCATCTCCTCGACGGCGATCAGTCCCGCAGCAGCCAGGATTCCGGCCTGGCGCATGCCGCCGCCCATCGCTTTCCGCAGATTGCGGGCGAGCCGGATGTGCTCGGCCGAGCCTACCAGCATCGATCCGATAGGCGCTCCCAGCCCTTTGGAGAGGCAAAACATCACGGTGTCAAAGCCTGCCGTAAGCTCATGAACCGGCATATTCAGCACTGCTGCGGCATTGAATATACGCGCGCCGTCCAGATGCACCGGCAGGCCGATGCCATGTGCGCCCTGACAGATTTCATGGGCCGTTACGGCGGGCATCACCGTGCCTCCAGCCATGTTGTGCGTGTTCTCCACACAGATCAACCCGGTGGATGCATGAAATGAAACGTCGCGGAAGACGGAAGGTCGAATCAGATCCCAGGTCAGAATCCCGCGCGGCGCTTCCACTGTACGAAGAGTGCAGCCCGAGAACACTGCCGCCGTACCCATCTCCCAATCCAGGACATGTGCGCGGGATTCGCAGAGAATCTCCTCGCCGGGACGGGTGTGCAGACGAATCGCCACCTGATTGGCCATCGAGCCTGTCGGAAAGAACAATCCGGCTTCGCGCCTGAAGATCTCAGCTGCGCGCGCTTCCAACCGATTGATTGTCGGATCTTCACCGTACACGTCATCACCGACCTCGGCCTCCGCCATGGCTCTTCGCATCTTTGCTGTTGGCCGCGTGACCGTATCGCTTCGCAGATCAATCCACTGCTTCACGTCGCTTCTCCCTCTTATGCTGGGACCACCAACAGCCGGCTGAACACCTCGTTCGATGCCATCCGCCCATGAGCCGTGAGCCACAGCCTCTCCGCGTCGCGTTCCACTAGCCCAGCTTCGCAGAGTTCATCCAGGGGATCATTGAGACCGCGGACTAGTTCTTCTCCAAAATCCCGCCACAGCGCAGAGAAACTTACCCCATCATTCATGCGTAGCCCAAGAAATATTGCCTCCTCGAACTGCGCTTTCCGGCAAATTCGTTCAACCGGCGGCCTGTCTGCCAGCACGGGTAACGCGTTACCCGAATCCCCCATCATGTACATATCCAACTCGCTTGAATTTGCGAATCGTATGACATCGTCTTCGCTTCGCAGCATCGAAGCTGCATCCAGTCCGAAACCAAGGTAGGGTGCCCTTTTCCAGTACTTCACGTTATGACGCGACCTGTGCCGCTCCCGGGCAAAGTTAGATATCTCATACTGACGAATGCCCGCACCCTCCAGCCACTCGCACGCAGCGCCGTACCATTCGGCAATCGAATCCTCATCCGGTACCCTGCCGGCGCCGTATCGAATGCCCGCGGCAAGCACCTCCCTGCCTAAGCGCGAATCCTCATCCACTTCAAGCATGTACAGGCTAACGTGGGGCACGCCGCTTGCTATCGCCACCTCTACCGATTCGCGCCAACTGGCAGCCGTTTGTCCCGGCAGACCAGCGATTAAGTCCACGTTGATGTCGTGGATGCCCTGGCCCCGCAATCGCGCGATTTCATGCAGGCAGATCTTCCGGGTGTGCAGCCGTCCAACCGCCTGCGCCTCCGAATCCACAAAAGATTGCACGCCAAAGCTGACGCGGTTGACCCCCGATTCCAGCAGCGCATGCAGCGTCCCATCTTCCAGCTGCCCCGGCGCACACTCCAATGTGATTTCGGGATCTGCCGCGATCTCAAATTCGGCGCGAAGCGCACCAAAAAGGCGTTGCACCTGAGCCGCGGTCAACAGACTCGGCGTTCCTCCGCCCAGATAAATCGTATCCACAACGCGTGGCAACTCGGCCTGGAGCGCCTGAGCGCGGGATTGCACTGAGGCAATCTCGCCACACAGGTGAGCTACGTAGCCTTCCATGCGCTCCGCAGCGAACACGCCGGAGGCGAAGTTGCAGTACGTGCACTTCGCCCTGCAAAACGGCACGGAGACGTATATGCCAAGGCAGTCGCTCATCTTTCCAATTCTTTCACGCAATTCTCTGATTCTTATTGAGCGCCGCGAACATCCAAACCAAATGCTCTTCCTGCGCACCGCCCGGACTCGGATACTGCTTCCGTCCGTGCTGCTGCTGGCCCTCCTGCTGGCAGGCGGCCTTGCACTGCATCGGATCGTCCGTGCTCTTGCCGCAGAGCGCATTCAGAGTCGCCAGGGCACCCGTTCCCCAGTTTTGGTGGAGTTGTTCACCTCCGAGGGCTGTTCCAGTTGTCCACCGGCCGATGCGATGCTGGGCCGCCTCCAGAAAGAACAGCCGGTCCCAGGTGCCGAGATCATCTCCCTGGAGGAGCACGTTGATTACTGGGACGGTCTTGGCTGGCATGACCGCTTCTCATCGCATGACATCTCCGAACGACAAAGCGCGTATACGCGCCGTTTCCATCTGGACAGCAACTTTACCCCTCAAATGGTGGTGGATGGCGTCTCTCAGTTTGTTGGCGTAGACGAAGCGCAGGCCGTGCGGGCTGTCAGTCAGGCCTCTCACGCACCTAAGGTGTCGGTTTCAATACAGGCGCTGCTGGTGCAGGACTCGCGGATCAGCGGCCAGATTGGATTGCCGCAGGAGGTACCCGCAGGCGCTGAGCTGTTTGCCGTATTGGTGCAGCCCATGGCGACGACGCAGGTGCTTCGCGGCGAGAATGGTGGGCAGACCCTCCGCCATGTCTCCGTCGTTCGCGCCCTGGACCGGGTTTCGCTGCATCAGCGCAGGACTGAGAGTGCCTTCTCCCTTCAGATTCCGAAGGACCTCGCATTGGGCGATGCTCGCGTTGTCGTGTTCCTGCAGAGTAAGGAGCAAGGGCCCATTCTCGCTGCCGTGTCTTCTCCCGTACCGGTACAGCCCACATCCGGGGCCACCCCGAAGGTCCGATAGCCTTGCGAGTCCGGAGCCTTACGCAACCGTCTAAAATCAATATGGATCTGGATGGCCGACGACAATAAATCCGACGGGAAAGCCCAGCAGACGAAGCCCGCCCAGAATATGGTGGACGACGATGCCGGTAAGGCCTATGACAGCCGGCTGATGCGTCGGCTGCTGACCTATCTCCGCCCTTATAAACTTCAGGTGGTCGTGTCGGCTGTAGCTACCGTAGCCAAGTCGGCAGCCGACTCCGCCGGCCCTCTGCTGGTGATGATAGCAGTCGATACCTTCATGTCTGGCACCGCGCAGCCTGCCCATGCTGGGTGGTTGGTGCGACATCTCCATCTGGCTGGTGTGCCGCCGATGCGCGGCGTCACTCTGATCGCCCTGCTTTACCTTGGTGCCCTGCTCTTTACCTTTTTCCTGGAGCTGCTCCAGACCTACCTCATGCAGTGGACCGGGCAGAAGGTCATGTTCGATATGCGGAGTCAGATCTTCCGGCACCTCCAGCGCATGTCTCCGGCCTTCTATGATCACCATCCCGTCGGTCGCCTTGTTACACGCCTCACCTCCGACGTCGACGCCCTGAACGAAATGTTTACCTCCGGCGTGCTGGCCATCTTTGAGGATATCTTCACCCTAAGTTTCATCGTCTGCATCATGCTGTGGAAGAGCTGGCCGCTTGCGATCCTTACTCTCGCTGTGATCCCGGCAATCCTGTTAGTGACTCGCATCTTCCGCGCCCATGTCCGTGACAGCTATCGCCGCCAGCGCGCTGCGACGGCAAAAATCAATTCCTTCACACAGGAATATGTCTCCGGCATGGCAATTGTGCAGCTGTTCAATCGCGAGCGCCGTGCCTTCCGTGATTTCGCAACCGTGAATGCCGAGAACAAGAAGGCCTGGGATGACGCCATCTTCGCCTATGCATGGTATTACCCGGTCGTTGAGTTTCTCAGCTCCACCGCCATCGCACTCGTTCTATGGCTCGGCGGAAACGCGGTCCTGAGGAACGTCAGCTTTCTTCAGCACGCGGTCAACGCATCGCGTGTTCCGGGATTGCTTGGCACTGTGACCATAGGCGTACTCATCGGGTTCATCCAGTACGCGCAGCGTTTCTTTCGCCCCATCCAGGATCTCAGCGAGAAGTACAACATTCTGCAGGCGGCAATGGCAGCCAGCGAGCGCGTGTTCAAGCTGCTGGACGAGCAGCCCGAGATAGTCTCTCCGCCGGAGCCGATCGAAGCTGTCCACTCTGGGACAATCGAGTTCCGGAATGTCTGGTTCACCTACCAACGGCTCACGGATTCGCAGAATGCCTATCTGCGCAGCGCGACCGAAAGCTCAGAAATCGAAACCGTGCACGCTCTCACCAGCGGCGCGATGGCTGAGGTGGAGTGGATTCTGCGCGGCGTCTCCTTCAGGATTCGCTCCCACGAAACCGCCGCCATAGTAGGCCACACCGGCGCAGGCAAAACCACCATCATCTCCCTGATGATGCGCTTCTACGATATTCAACATGGTCAAGTCCTCATCGATGGGGTGGACGTCCGAAACCAAGACCTGAACCATCTGCGACGGCGCTTCGGAGTCGTGTTGCAGGATCCGTTCCTCTTCACCGGGAGCATCGCGGACAACATCCGGCTCGGGTCGGCATGGGTTACCGACGATGCGCTCGAACGCGCTGCAGAAGAGGTCAACATCTCCGACTTCATCCGCACTTTGCCCGCGGGATTCAATGAGCCCGTACGTGAACGCGGAGCCACTCTCTCCACCGGTCAGAAACAGCTCATCAGCTTCGCCCGGGCACTCGCCCACGCGCCCGAGATTCTGATACTCGACGAAGCCACCAGCTCTGTCGATACCGAGACCGAGCATCGTGTCCGTCTTGCTCTTTCACGCATGATCACGGGCCGGACCAGCGTGCTGATCGCGCATCGGCTCTCCACGGTTCAATCCGCCGATACCATCCTGGTGATGCACAAGGGCCAGCTTCGCGAACAAGGCACGCATCAGGAGCTTCTCGCTCAACGTGGCCTCTACTGGAAGCTCTACCAACTGCAGTACAGGGACCAGGAACTGGGCGAGCCTTCTGCTTCACCGGTGCTGCCGCAGCATGCCTAAAGAACTACTCCTTCGGGCTGGGCAGCAGGAACGGCGAGCAGCACGGCTTCACCTTGGGCTGAAATTCCATCAGTTCAGCGCGTGTGCCTTCCGGGTCATACATGTTGACCTGCCACTTGCCGTCGCGGCCAATCTTCGGATCGGAGTGCTTTGCGGTCAACCGGTCACCCTCATAGAGCAGTTCCACTGCTTTCTCCATGTTGGGCACACCCAGCGCAAAGTGGTCATTTACCCCAGCACTGTCCTTTGTCATCGCAGCCGGACTGCTCAGCTTCATGTACTCGAGCCAGTCGGTTCCGTCGGGAACCTGAGAGGAGGTCCAATTGTGGGAATCCTCCGTGGGGCCGCCGTGCCAGTACGCCCGGAATCCCAGGAGATCGTGATAGAAGGCATCTTCCACCGCAATATCATGGACGATGTAGCCCACGTGAATCATGTGATGGCTCAGGGGGTTCAACGGCACCGTAGGCGGATGCGCCGGAGGCTGTACAAATTGCACCCGATTGCCTTCCGGGTCTTTCACCTCAAAGTAGCTGCTGCCATCGCTCGCCCGCGTCACAGAATCCGGCACCGCAACGCCGTGGGCGTTCAGATATCGACGCATCTGCTCGGCGTCGCTTGTGTTGTAGCCTGCGTGATCGAAACGGCTCACGGAGGTCCATCCGGCAGGCAGCGGCAACACTTCCACAAACTGTGTGGGATTGAAGTAATAGCGGACCCCTTGTGCGCTTTGCGGATCGGAACTCTTGGTCGCCCCCAAGTCATGCACGTAGAAGGATTCCGATTTCGCAGGGTCTGTCGTGTAGACGGCCAGGTGAGAGACCCCCGTGATCTTCGGCCTTTCCTGTGCAAAAGCGCACACTGACAAGACACACATGCCGGCCGTCGCAAGCGCATACCGCATTCCAAATCTCCTCAGCGGACTTTGCCCGCCGCATTCTCCAAGATTACGTCGGACAACACCGCCGAATCCATCTTGTCCGGCACATGGGAGCAGAAGCCGATGCCGACGTAAAATGGCGCGTTCAGATGCAGCCGTATCGGAGGTCCGAACTGATGCATCGGCTCGCCGTCGACGCTAACGAATAAGGCAAACTCGTCTCCACGCTTCTCAATGCCGATTCTCTTGGCATTCACGGTAACGAGGCTGTCCGGATTGGCGCCCCCTGGCAATCCCCGGCCGCCAATCCGGTACTCCATATCCTTCACGCGAACGTCCTTTTCCGGCCTGGAGGCCAGATGCACCATGCCGCCCCCGTGCAGCGCGACGATGGCTTCCGGCGCGTCGTCGTCCAAACTCTGCCGGATCACCAGCACCGCCTTGCGATCGTCATAGCCCTTCGGATCGGGAAAGGAAATGTCCGCAGCTAGCGAGACGTCCCCGCTCATGCGTTTCCATAGGTAATGGAACTCGTCGCGCGTGTACCAGACGTTATAACCCGCAGAGTGAATCGTGTACTGCTTCGACGCAGAATTAAAACTGGCGCTGCCCTCGATCACTGCGCTGCCCACGTCGGATTGGCCCTCGAAGAGTCCGATCGGTCTCTCAATGGTTCTGGGAGGTCGATGAAATTCCGCCGGCGGCGCAACCTGCTTGTGAGTCGTTGAGCCGGGCAATGCCCAGTCTGGAACAGCCGGACTCGGTCCTGTAGGCTGCCCCTGCTGGCCGAGTATCAGCCCGCTGGAGGAGAGCGCCGCAATCAGTAGCGTTGCTGGAATCAATTTCATAGAGTGGCCGAACTATATGGAGCCGTGCTGAGAAGTGTCAATCTTGCCAATCGACTTACTCTAGAACTCCAGGGCAATCTTGCCGAAGTGGCCGCCGGACTTCTGCAGCCGAAATGCATCCGCAATCTGCTCAAGCGGGTACGTGCGATCGATCACCGGCTTCAATTGAAGTCCTTCGACCGCGCGGACAAAGTCCAACTGGTTGCGCCGGCTGCCTACGATCAGGCCCTGCAGCCGCTGTTGCTTGCGCATCATCGCCGCCGTAGGCACCTCACCGCCGATCCCGGTCAGCACTCCAATCAGCGCAATATGCCCGCCCACGCGCGCCGCGCGGATGGATTGCGCCAGCGTCGCCGGCCCTCCTACTTCGACAACATGGTCCACTCCGCGGCCATCGGTCAGTTCCGCAACCCGCTTTCCCCACTCTGGCTCACTGCGGTAGTTGATGAGATCGTCCGCACCCAGATCTCGGCAGCGGGCCAGCTTCTCATCCGATGAAGAAGTCGCAATCACCCTTGCACCCATGGCCTTTGCCAATTGAAGCGCGAAGATCGAAACCCCGCCGGTTCCCAGCACCAGGACCGACTCGCCAGGCCTCAGGCCACCTTCTACAACCAGGCCGCGCCACGCCGTCAAACCCGCAGTGGTCAGGGTGGCAGCCTCGATGTGGCTATACCCGCGCGGAGCGTGAGTGAATGCCGTGACCGGCCTCACCACCACTTCGCACGCGAAGCCGTCTACACCATCGCCCGGAGTCGTTGCGAAGTCTCCGAGGGTCGGTCCGCCATCTAGCCAGGTCGGGAAGAAGGTGGACACCACAGAGTCTCCCGTAGCAAATTCTGTTACTCCCGGACCGACCGCTTCCACTACTCCAGCTCCATCAGACATCGGAATCCGACCGTCCGCAGCCCGCATCTGGCCCAGGACTACATTCAGGTCGTGGTAATTGAGCGAGCTCGCATGCACTCGCACGCGAATTTGGCCAGGTCCCGGATCTCCGGGATCCGCAATTTCTGTTTGCTCCAGTCGGTCCAGCCCACCCGGCTGCCGATAACGCACCGCACGCATACGCCATCCTCCTGCATCCAGCCTATGCCGATAGAACCCATCTTGCCCAGCTAGTTCGGCTTGGCTTCCGTGGAAGCCGCGACGGGCGGGCTCACACTATGGAGAGACGAAGTCACGACCTCCACGGCGCCGAAGTGTCCGCTGTGCTCGTCCCGCACTCCGATGCGCAGAAAGTACTCTCCCTTTGCTGGAGTGCTGATCTCCTGGCGCCAGATCATCCCCTCAGCTGCTGCTTTGCGAAGCTGCTCGAGCGGAGCGGCAATCTGCAATCGCGTTTGCTGACTGTTCACCAGTTCCCCGTTCGGCGTGTACACCAGAATCAGCAGGTCGAATGCGCCTTGAAGATTTCCATCCGCCGCTCGAACAAAGTTCAGCGTCGACAGGCCGGGCGCGATGTTCACCGCATACCTCCGAAAAGGTCCACCCTGCTTTCCTATAACCCGGTTGCCCGTGGCAACGCTCTCCTCCGTCTTCCCCGGTGGAGTGGCCGGCACAACTCCCACCTCCAGCAGGATCTCCGTTGGCACCGGCGCACCGCGCATCATCGCGAGATTCAGTGCGTCATGCGGATTGGGCGACACCCCTGCTCCCGCCGCCGCATCCATCCGAGCACCGATGCTTTGTAGCTTAGAAGGCAGGTCCGCGTAGTAGCCCTGCCTGTAAGCCAGGGTCAGCCCAGACTGAGCCACCCGAACCCGGATCTTGCGTAGTTTTCCGTCCTCGGCTGAATTCGAAGGCACATACGCCATGGAGTAGAAATTGGACCCCTCTTCAATCGCCGAACGTGCTGCAGCCGCCAGTCCATTGGTATTTACAAAAGCGCGCCCGCCGGTCGCTGAAGCCATCTCCAGCATCGTTCCGTGCTCCTGTGCGGTCTGCACAAAAAACTTTTGGTTGCTCTGTTGCATGCGCGCACCGCTTGGGTTGGCATTCGTGGAAGCGTTGAACATGGGCGATCCAAACAGACCACGAGCATCCACCGGGTACACGGCAACCTGAGCGGCGGAAAGCATCCTGACCGTCTGCCGAAACTCGTCCTCCACATCTGCCATTGCCCGAAATGGGTCGGGAGTTGATCCAGTGCTGTCCGGCAGCACATTGATGGGAAACGATCCCGAGAACCAGATCAGGTTCTTTCGTCCCGGCAGCATCGCCAGATATCGCGCGAGTTGATTCATAGCATCCAGCGTGGTCTTCGACCGGACGTTCTGCTGATCGACCTGAACAATCTCCTCAAATTCCCGCAAATTGGCAACAACATCCGGGGAAATACCTTGTATCTGCTCCAGTTGGTCCGCGATGCTGTCCTGGATTCCGCTGCCTCCTACCTGATCGTCCAGCAGGGCCGATCCTTTGGCCTTCGTCCTGGTCAATGCTTCCTTCAGAATCTCCGGATCGCTCGTGAATCCCTGCAGCATAGTCAGCCGTTGGTTCAATCCAAAGATTGCAACCCGCGCGCCCGGCTCCAGTGTCTTCACGAAGTCGAGCAGCTGCTGTCTGACAAAGACCTGATCGGTCATTGGAGTATTCAACGCATCCAGCAGGACAACGTTCACCACTCCATTGGCCGGCACTGGAGTGTAATTGGTGAATATATTTGCCGGGAGCTTCGGCATCTCGTGAAAACGAGTCGCATCCACCAGAGTGGACGCGGCGAACTCTTCAAAGTGTGTAACCGCCTGGGGCGCGCCGTTCTCCGTCACGGCGAAGTCGCTCGCCTTCAGGCCGTGCACCGGTCTCCCTTTGCTGTCCTTGACGACCACATCGAGCGTCACTAACTTCGCGTTCGCCTTGATCGTCGTGACCGCCTTGTCGCTTGCGTCTCCAGCAGCCGCGGGAGCGCTGGTTGCGGGACTCTGCCCGCTCGCCATCGAACACAGCCCCAGCATCAGCACACCGGTCACCCTGAGAACACGCATCCCGAAACTCCTCTGCCATAGACAGCCAAATTATTCAGGTTCAGTCATGGTACTCCGTCCATGCATGAGTTGATTTCCTCACTTTGTCCCGTCCGGCTCAAACGATTCCGTTCCGTTTCCCAGTGTTACCCTCGTTCACCAGGGAGTCCTATGGCCGCCGACCCCAATCGCGTCATCGCCAACCTCCGCGAACTCGCCGCGCTCACCTCGGATGACAAGGGCGCTCAGCGCGTCGCCTTCACCTCCAACTGGCAGAAGGCGCGTGACTGGTTCGCCGGCAAGCTCGCCGGGCTACCGGTCGAGCGGCACCGCGATGCCGCCGGAAACGTCTGGGTCACCCTGCCCGGTGATTCACCCCGCGCGCTTGTTCTGGGTTCTCATCTGGATTCCGTGCCCAACGGCGGATGGCTCGATGGCGCTCTCGGCGTACTCGCCGCACTGGAGGTGCTCCACTCCATAGCCCAGGAGTTCAACGGGCGGCCGCCGTTCACCGTCCGCCTGGTCGATTGGGCCGATGAAGAGGGTGCACGCTTCGGACGATCGCTCTTCGGCTCGTCCGCCTTTGCCGGCACACATACGATCGCGGCTGACCGCCTCCGCACCGATCGGGATGGCGTAACGCTAGAGGCGGCTCTTCGGGACAGCGGAATCGAGATCGACCGCATCGGACATGCCTCCGCCGAGCAGGAGAACATCGCCGCCTACCTGGAGTTGCACATCGAGCAGGGACCCGTCCTTGAACGGCTTGGCCTGCCTCTGGCGACCGTACTCGGCACCAAGGGCGTGGAACGCCATGCCATTACTTTCCGCGGGCAGGAGGCTCACTCCGGCTCGACGCCCATGGCGGACCGCAGGGACGCGCTTGCTGCCGCTTCGCGGTTGGCGCTTGAGATCTACGCCATCGCCGGGAGACATAAAGACGCATTATGCACGATGGGATCGGTCAAGACCTTCCCCGGAATCGTTACAGCGGTCGCAGGCCGCTGCGAATGCACGCTCGATCAGCGCGATCTCTCGTCCGATATTCTTGCCCAGCTGTACCGAGAAGCCGTCGAGGCGAGCGAGCGCTTCGCTTCCCTGCACGGCTGCACGGTGGAGTGGTCGCGCATCTGGAGCATCGAGCCGATTCCCTTTCACCCGAAGCTGATTGAACTCTGCCGGGAGGCGATTGAGGAGATTGCGCCAGGCTGCCCCAGCCTGCCCTCTGGCCCGCTGCACGACGCCGCCGAGGTCGCCCGGGCCGGTATCCCTACAGTCATGATATTCACGCAATCGCTGGGCGGCATCAGCCACAACAAGGTGGAGGACTCGAGCGAAGAGCACCTCGGGCTCGCCGTGGCCGCTCTCGACCGGCTCGCGCGCAAAACCCTCGCGTGGCTGGGCAAGCAATAGACCGGCGAGTAATAGTCCGGCACAGCTCTGCGTCAATCCGAATTTCTGGCGGAAGCTAGTCTTCTGCTCGCTCGCGCTTATAAGGCGTCTGCATCCGTGCCCGCGCTTCGTTCAACGCACCCTGAGTGTTGTCGTTGGTCTGCACTGCGAGCCGGTACTCGTTGACTGCGCGCTCGCGCTGACCGGTCACGTCGAAGATATAACCCAGATGGATGTGGCTCCAGACCTCGGTCCATTTCGGGTCCCCGTCGCCACGCAGAGCATCGCGGAAGCTGTTTGCCGCCGACTGATAGTTGCGCTGCATGAAGAACACCTCACCGATGCGGTAAGCCGCCAGCGAGCTAGTCTTATTTGCGTCCAATGCCTTCTGGTACTCACCGAGCGCGCCCGTCAGGTCGCCCTGCGCCACAAGCTGCTGGCCACGCAACACCGCCACGCGAACGGCGAGGTCAGGCGTGCTCTTCAGAATCCAGTTCTCTGGATCGATTTGAATTCGCCGAGGACGGCCGAAGGTCTCCACAGTAAACGGCGAGTCCGTACCCGCTACGTCAACGCGGCGCACCTCGGTCTTGCCGTCCGTTTCAATGCGCAACTCGATCGGCATCCGAAAGAGATCGAGGTCTTCGCTGATGGATCCGGTGGTGCGGAAGCCCTTATTGCTTCCCAGGCGGTAAACCGCATACTTGTTGGTGAAAGCTGGTGCTCCGGTGCCATCCAGCCACTGTGCGAAAAAGGCCGTCAGTTGCAGATGGCTCTGCCCCTCTGCAACCTTCTCGAGATCGGAGCTTCGGATCCCTTTATCGGTGTACTGGGAAAGCGTGGCTCTAAGAAAGTTCTTGAAGACGTCGTCTCCCATCTCCCAACGCAGCATATGGAAGACCATGGCGCCCTTCTCGAGGGTCATGGACTGGAACTGCGGCGAGAATGGGTCCAGCCGTCCAAGCGTCGTCAATGGCTCCGTGTCGTACGCCAGCGCGCCAGCTGAGACATCCGTCACGGCGGATTGAAAGGCGTTCTTTCCCGCCGAGTCCTCCAGGTACATCAGCTCGCCGTAGCGGCTCATGCCGTTCGTGATCCAGGCATCGTTCAGCGTAGCCGGTGAAACCTCGGAGCCCCACCATTGATGGCTCAAAGTGTTGGCCAGCAACCGCTGTGCATTCTTGTCGCCGATGCGACTGCCCGCAATCATCGCCATCTCGGGAGCCCACGACGCAGAGACCGAATCATCGGGAATCTCGACTACGTTGAGGCGTCCGGACTCCGGCTGACCGAAGACTCCGGTCAGAAACTCGAACTCGCGACCGGCAAGCGCCGCGAACTCCGCGGCTCCCGCCTTATGCTTCTCCGTCGTGTACACCGAGATGTTGTTCATGCCTCCGTGCACTGGAGGCAGAAACTTGCCGGCGACGATGGAACCCGGGAATCCTGGCTTCGACCAGGTAAAGCTATACTCCGTCTTCGCGCCATCCGCCTTCTTGCCCGGGGTCCCGCTTCCGACAACGGTGTAGTCCGACGGCACCCGGATGTGCATCTCCGCCGTGAAGCGGTCGGTGTACAGACCCACCATCGGGAACCAGCGCCCCGGATAGAGCAGGATCGTAACCGGGTCGGCAACCGCGGCCATCTTGATCCCTTCGACCGGACTGGTGTCGACTCCCGTGAGCGTGCCGCTGTATTCAAAGTGGAAGCTGGTGGTGGAGCCCTTGGCGATGGAAGCCGGCAGTGTAACCCGCACGGTTGAGTTTTGAGTGACCCGCTCAGGCGTCAGAGCTGCACCGGATTTGTCAGTGAGCTTTGTAATGTTCAGACCGTTGTTCAGCTCAAAACTTGCGGTGGTCAGGTCCTCGTTCGCGGTTAATGTGACGTCGGCAGTCGCTGCGAGGTGGTTGCTACCGGGATCGATGTCGGCAGTGATCACATAGCCAGTGATGTCCATGGGCTGCCGCGCAGGCGCAGCGAATGCAGCTCCAGGCACCAGCACGATTGCGGCGGCAGTAAAAAGAAGCCGCCCCCAAACCTTATCCAGCGAGCCATCCATCACTTTGCATGTCATGCGTTTGCGAATCCTCAATGCCAGTTCCACGAGATGCCAGGAACCTATAGTAAAGCGGCGCGCGCTTAAAGGTGCACCGCTGACGCTCCAATGCTCTGAAGCCTCGGAGTTTAGACGCAAGCACGAGCGCTAGGTAGCTTTCATACCTTGTCTGGAGGCCAGGAGCTCCTCGACGACGGTGCAGACTCGCCCGATAGGGTCCTGGCCGCTCAGCCGGGCGCGGGCTTCGGCTAGATCCGTCAGCATTCGAACCCGCTCCGGGGTATCGTCCAGCAGAGGACGTAGCGCGGCGGCGACGTTCTCAGCGGTGAACCGGTCGTTCAACAGCTCAGGGACGATGCGCTTTCCGGCGACGAGATTAACCATTCCGACGGGCAGATTCCCGGCCTCGTCCGGCTCAGCGGGAATCTCCGGCGGGTAGCGGACCAAACGCTTGAGCAGGGCGAAGGACAGCTTCGAAACCCGATAGACGACGATAAACGGGTTTCCGATGGTGAGCGCCTGCACCGTAGCCGTGCCGCTGGCGATGACCGAAGCGCGGGCGAAGTACATGGCCGCGCGAGCATCCGGAACCAAGGTGATCGACGAGGAAGGCCAGTCGATCTGTGGCAGGAGCAGATGGGAAACCAGATCTCTGAACCGGCCTTGATCCAGCGTGCTGGCGACCGGAATGAGAAAGTCGTATCCGGGCCCGAGCAGCGCTGCTGCCCGAAGCATCGTGGGAAGGTTCGCTGACACCTCTTTCCAGCGGCTTCCGGGCAGCAAGGCGATCCACGGCCGTTGCAGGTGCGAGCTTCGGTCCGCGGCCTCAGATCCGCCGCTCATGAAGCTGGCGACGAACTCCTCGCGCGAGATTTGCGGCGGAGGGAGTTGGGCCAGCGGGTGGCCGACGAACTCGGCGGCGATGCCGCGGGCCTGGTAGAACGTCGCCTCGAACGGGAAGATCACTAGCATGCGGTCCACCCGCTGCTGCACCCAGCGGAGGCGGCGTCGCTTCCAGGCCCAAAGCTGAGGGCTGACGAACCAGAGGACGGGAACTCCGGCTCGGCGAAGGTGTTTAGCGAGGCGGAAGTTCACGTCCGGGAAGTCGATCAGGATCGAGATGTCCGGCCGCTGACCGCGGATGGAGCGGACCAGCCGGCGATACTGCGAGTAGATGTACGGCGCATGGCGAATCACCTCCGTTAACCCCATATGGGCTACATCTTCGGCGCGGACCACACGGTGTTGACCAGCCTCTTCCATCGCGACGCCGCCGAGGCCGCCGAAGGTTGCGCCGGGAAGCTGGCTGCTGAGACGGGCGATGATCTCGGCACCGTAGTGGTCGCCCGAAGCTTCACCGGCGGAGAGGAAGACGCGAGGATGGCTTGCGGTTGCGATAGGGCCAGTCTAAACGCGAGGGCGATCGACTCAGCTGACTGAGTGGGTCCCCCCTCCCCTCCCCCTGTTTTGGCTGTAAAGTCTAAGAAACACAAGGGATAGCATCGGACTCTGCCGTCAAAGTATTGAAAGCAGGAGACTTGGATGTAAAGGATTGCGGACCAGCCACTTAGCTGGCTCAGCCGTGAACTAATTCAGACTGCAAAAGGCCTGCATGTGGAGGCCTCTTATTCTATTTCTCTCTATTTCTATTTTACCAAGTTGACTATAACTCGTGTCACATCAATCTTCGCTTTGGAATCATTGGCTTAGACGGTTCAGGACTTGACATCTTATTCGGGGCGAGCGCGGCTGGGGTTTTGATATGGTGAGGTCGATGGCGGCGAAGGCGAAGAAATTCCGGGCGGTGCTGGAGAGAGGCAGCCAGGGGCTGGGATGGACGATTGCGCGGCTGCCATTCGACCCAGCAGCGGCGTGGAAGACGATGGTCCGGCTGAGGGTCGCGGGCGAGATCAACGGGCAGCCATTTCGGACCTCACTGTTCCCCATGGCGGGCGGCGGCGGTTTTTTTCTGCTGGTGAATCGGACGATGCAGCGCGAAGCGGGGGTCGTAACGGGAGACACTGCGGAGTTCCGGCTGTGGCCGGATATGGAGCCGCGCCCGGCCGAACTGCCGGAGGAATTGTCGGCGATGCTGGACGAGGAGCCGGGGCTGCGAGATTGGTATGACGGGCTGAGCGAGTACACGCGGCGCGAGATTGGCAAATGGGTGAGCGCGCCGAAGTCGCAGGAGTCAGCGATGCGGCGTGCGAGCCAGATGGCAGAGCGGCTGCTCTCGACCATGGAGGCCGAGAAGGAGTTACCGCCGGCGATTGTGGCGGCGTTCCGGCAGCGGCCCAAGGCGCGCGCGGGATGGGCGCAGATGACCGCAGCGCAGCGGCGGAGCGAGCTGCTGGGCGTGTTCTACTACCAGACGCCGGAGGCGCGAGAGCGGCGAATCGAGAAACTGTGCGACGTGGCGGAGAAGCGGGCGTGAGGGAGGTGCCAGTTCTCAGTTCTCGGTTGTCAGTTCTCAGTATTCGGTTTTTTTGATTTGCGGAGAGGGCAGGATTGCGCTATACCTACGTCATGCGTACTTCGCGTCACGTAGTAACAGAGACAGGACCTGAGCGTGGGCACTATTCCGACCCGCCGCTGCTTGTTCTCGCCAGTCTGGCAAGCGGGCCCAAGCATGGGCACGCGATGCTGGATGACATTCAGAGCCTGTGTGGATCGCGCCTGGGGCCAGGCACACTGTATGGCGCGATTGCGCGCCTTGAGGCGCAAGGCTGGATTGAGCCGTTGCCGCCGGAAGAGCGTCGGCAGCCGTATCGGATTACGCCCCAAGGGGCACGGGTTTTGCGGGCCAAACTCACGACCCTGCATCAATTCGCGAAAGCGGGGCTGCAACGCCTGGAGGTCTTGTGAAGCAGAGACTCGCGCACCGGATGACCTACCTGTATCCGCGTTGCTGGAGAGATCGATACGGCAAGGAGTTCGAACAGCTTCTGATGGACGAAGGCAGTTCGATGCGCACGCTGCTGAACGTGAGCTGGGCGGCCCTGAAAGAGCATTTCGTTCCGACCCAGGGGCGCTCCGGCGCGGAGTGCCTTATTTCCTTCGGTGTGGTGGTGAGGAAGCCGAGCGCCGTGATTCCGATGGCGATGTCGCTTGCTGCCCTGGGGGTGGTGCTCGGGCACTTAGCAATTGCCGGAACTGCTCCGCAAGCGGATGAAGGTACCGCAGCCCATCTGTGGCAGCTGCTAATGGCTGCGCAGATGCCCCTGCTTCTGTTCTTCGCGATCAAATGGCTGCCCAGGGCGCACAGGCAGGCACTGTACGTTGTGGGGTTGCAGGCTGTGGCGCTGGCGGCATCCATCGCGCCGGTCTTTCTGCTCAAGTGGTAACCCGGAGATCGAATATGCGATGGGGTCGCAGAGCGGCAAAGATCGTCCTTTGGATTGGCGTATGCGGGATTGGGGGAGTCGCGATTCTCCTGATCTCCGCGTGGGTGGGAAATCATCAGGCGACGATATTGCCGGTTCCTACAGGGCCGTTTGCCGTGGGTCGCGTCACTTTCGATTGGCAGGATTCCCATCAGCAGGAGCTCATGGCACCGCGTGCGGGCATCCCGCGTGAGATCTTCGCGTGGGTCTGGTACCCGGCCGCAACGCAAAAATCCCAAGCAACAGCGGACTACTTCCCGGAGTCCTGGAGAAGTGCGTTGGCGCGCCAGCGCGGATGGCTTCTGACCAATTTGATGTGGAAGGATTTCTCGCGAGTCCAGGCACACAGTATTCAGGGAGCGGACGTCTCGGGAGTGCAAGCGAATTATCCGGTGGTGCTGATGCGCGGGGGCGCGGCCGCGGAGGTGGCCGGCTACACAAGCCTGGCAGAGGATTTAGCCAGCCATGGCTATGTCGTCGTGGGTTTCGATGCGCCTTATCGCAGTACGCTCGTTGTCTTTCCGGACGGCAGGGTTGTCGAGAGAGCTCCGGAAAATAACGCAGACCTGGTGGGTGGAGAGACGCAGAAAAGGTTGGGGGTAAAGCTGGTCGAAGCGTGGAGTGCGGACACAAGTTTCGCTCTCGACCGGTTGGAAGAATTGGATCAGAACGATCCGAGCGGCCGGTTCAAAGGCCGGCTGGATATGACAAGGGTGGGGGTCTTCGGACATTCGCTGGGAGGCGCCACTGCGCTGGAGTTCTGTCACGATGATGCCCGGTGTAAGGTCGGCATCGATGTCGATGGCGCTCCCCTGGGGGTTGCTGTGACGGATGGAGTGAAGCAGCCGTTCTTGTTTCTCCTCAGCGATCACAGCCGGGAATCGAAGGCCGAGACAGACGGGGTCGAAGCGGACATACGGTCCATTTACAGCCGCTTGCCGGTGGAGAACAGGCTCTCGCTGATGATTCGCGGCGCGGGCCACTACGGATTTTCCGACCTGCGACCTCTGCCTCTGCAGGTGGCGCATTGGCTGCACATCGTGCCGCTTGATCCGCGGCGCCAGATTTTCATTACGCGGGACTGCCTGCACAGGTTCTTCGATGTGTACCTGAAGGGCGCGTCACCGGCCACTCTGAACAATCTGCAGCAGTACCCGGAATTGGCAGGCGGGAATTGAATATTGCCGGTGATACCAAGAGCTCAGCAGGCGGCTGTGTTGCATGGGCCGGATGGACCGGCCTATGCTTTAGTTGCCGGTTTGCGGGTTTGGGGTGAGCGACAACCGCGCAGAGTCCGGCGGAATCGAATGTCTATCCCGCCATGCTGACGACTTTTCCCAAGCCGCCTTTGGCCCGCAGGGCCGGTCCGTCCGCGTTCTTCGATCCGCGGCATGGGTCGCTGGTGCGCGGAAGCCTGCTGGTGCTGGGGAGTTTTATCGCGGTGATGGCTGTCTCCGGGCTGTCGGCGGACCATGCCATGCCGCTGCTGGTGATTCCGGCGGTGCTGGGGATGGCGGGGATGCTGGACACGGCGCGGTGCATGCATGGCCGCCGCTGGAGCCTGTATGAGGGCGGGGTTTATTTCCTGTTGCTGATGGACCTGATGGCGATGTGCCTGATCCTGTTCTTCCTGATTACGCCGTATGTGATTTAGGGCCAAGGGCGCTGCCCTTCCGGTGGGGCGCGCCGGACTGTATACTCAGCCGCGTTACCAACAAGGAGGAAGGTGGATGCTTAAGGGATTTCGAGACTTCATCCTGCGCGGCAATGTGATGGATCTGGCAGTTGCCGTCATTATCGGAGCTGCGTTTACTGCAATCGTCACTTCGCTGACGACCAACATCATCAACCCGCTTCTGGGCGCGTTTATCGGCAAGCCGAACTTCGATTATCTTGTGGCGAATGTTCATGGCGGCGAGGTGAAGTATGGCTCGTTCATCACCTCGGTGGTGAACTTCCTGATTCTGGCAGCGGTGGTCTACTTCTTCCTGGTGGTGCCGACGCAGTATCTGCTTCGCCGGTTCCATCCGCAACAGGCGGAACCCCCAGCGACGAAGGCGTGCCCGCAGTGCCTAGGCGACATTCCCATTGGCGCGACGCGCTGCAAGTACTGCACGCAGCCGGTTTAGATCCGGAGACGCGCGGATTTGACGGGTTCCCGGCTTACACTCCTGCTGATTGCAATGGCTGGCTCGATGGGGGCCGCGCAGTCCCCTGCGCCGCGTACCGGCGAGCGGGCTGCCCGCGTGGTGTTCGGGTTTCGGGATTTCAGTGAGCAGCAGAAGGTCGACACGGAATTTCTGGCTGTGCCGGATCGTGCGCTGGCGCGGGAGCACCTGAAGCGGCTGACTGCGGCTCCCCACTGGGCCAGCTCGCCCGAGGATTACGCGACGGCTCAGTATGTGGCGGGGAAATTCCGGGAAGCCGGCCTGGAGACAGAGATCGTTCCCTACAACGTGTGGATGACGAAGCCGCTCTCGATTGCGGTGGAGGCCTTCGACGCACAGGGGCGCACGTTAGTGAGCGGCCCAACGCGGGAGCATGTGCCGGCCGCGGCGAACGGGCTGACGGACCACTCTCAGGACGACCCGCGGATTATTTCCACCTTCAACAGCTCGTCGGCGAATGGCGATGTGACGGCCCCGGTGGTGTATGCGAACTACGGCCGGCTCGAGGACTTTCGCCGGCTAAGTGAGCTGGGCATCCGGGTGAAGGGCAGCATTGTGCTGGTGCGGTATGGCGGCTCGTTTCGCGGGGTCAAGGTGTATCTGGCACAGCGGTTTGGGGCGGCAGGGGTACTGATCTACTCCGACCCAGCGGATGAAGACGGGCAGAATAAGGTGAAATATCCTGATGGGCCAGCCCGGCCGGATACAGCGGTGCAGCGGGGGTCGGTGCAGTTTTTGCCGATTTATCCCGGGGATCCTATGACCCCGGGAGTGGCTTCGGTGCCGTCGCTGCCGACGTCAAAACGGCTCCCGATGGACAAGCTGAACGAAGACACGCCGAGCATTCCGGCACAGCCACTCTCGTGGCATGATGCAGAGCCCATTCTGCGGGGACTTGGGGGTGCGATTGCTCCGGCGGAGTGGCAGGGCGGAGGGCCGATGCGGTACCGCTTCGGCGGGTCCGAGGCCGTGGCGGTCCATCTGCATGCGGAGGCGGATGCACGGCTGCGGACGGTGTGGAATGTAATGGGCCGCATACGCGGGAGCGGCGCTCCGGACGAGGTGGTAGTTGCCGGCAACCATCGGGATGCTTGGGTGTTTGGAGCGACCGACCCGGGAAGCGGCACGGCGGCGCTGCTGGAGACAGCGCATGGCTTGGGAGCGCTGCTGAAGAAGGGGTGGAGACCGCGGCGAACCATTGTGCTGGGGAGCTGGGATGCTGAGGAACAGGGGCTGATCGGGTCGACGGAGTGGGTGGAGCAGCACCCGGCGGAGATGCAGCGGACGGTTGCGTACCTGAATGTGGACGAGGCGGCCTCTGGGCCGGACTTCAAGGCAGGGGCGACTCCGTCGCTGTACCGCTTTGTGCGGGAGGCCGCCGAGGAGGTGCCTTCACCGGCGGGAGGATCGGTGCTGGAGCGCTGGCGCGAGGCCGGGTTTAAGGGCAAGCGCGCAACCACTTTCCATGCGACGGACACCGACATCGGCGACCTGGGATCCGGCTCCGACTACACGCCTTTCTTTCAGCATGCGGGAGTACCTTCGACGGATATCGGATCCAGTGGAGAGTTTGGGGTGTACCACAGCGTGTTCGACGACTTCGACTGGTTCACGCGATTTGTCGACCCGGAGTTTGCGTACACGCAGCAGCAGGCGCGCATGCTGGGGATCGAGATCCTGCATATGGCGGATGCGGACGTGCTGCCGTATGACGACGTGATGTATGCGGATGAGATTTTGCATGACCTGGGGCAAATCAAGACAGAGGCAATGCGGCATGGAATGCCGCTGAATTTTGCCGAGGCGGAGACCGCGGCGCGGAGATTTTCAGCGGCCGGACAGCGGGTGCGGGAGATGCAGCTGGCGGCTGGGGATCCGGCAAAGCTGAACCGGGCACTGCGTGCGGCGGAGAGCGCTTTGCTGCTTCCGGAGGGGCTGCCCGGGCGTGCGTGGTACCGGCACAGCATCTTTGCTCCGGGCGAGTTTACCGGGTACGCCGCAGTGGCGTTTCCGGGAGTGAGCGACGCGCTCGAGGCGGGCGATGCCGCGAGAGCGCAGACGCAACTGGCGGCCGTGGCGGCGGCGCTGGATCGCGCGACCGCGGTGCTGGATGCGGTGCGGTAGAGATGCGCACTACAACTTGCGCAGCAGATAGCAAGGCCCGTGTGTTATTCCGTGACCGATGGAACAAGGCCGATGATGGCAGGTAAGAAGCGGAAGGCGAGGAAGTTAGAACTGCCTGACCGCTCACCAGGAGTTGGGCCATGTTTCATGAACTACTTTTTGCAATTTGCTTTCTTGCGATGATTGCCGCCCCTGGCTATGTCATTGGATTTTCCAACCGAGATAAACGAGATTCGCTGTGATGCAGTGGCACGGTCTGGCGACCGCTGCCGAGCCATGCTGCCTCCCGACGCCGTACCGGATCTCGCATTACGTCGCGGGAATGGCGTTTAACTTCAGCAGGATTGAGATGGCGCATCAGGCGGGGCACCGGACGCGGGCCGAACAAATGGTGGCGCCGACGGCTGGTAGCGCGCCAGCTGAAAGAGATTAGAAGAGGTTCGCCGCGTTTGCGGTGCCTGCAACAAAAACGAAAGAGCCGCATCGGTTTCGATGCGGCCCTTAGTTTTTTGGGGCCAGCTAGTTGCGGGCAGCCATCTGTGCGCTAACGATCTGGGTGAGGTCCGGCTTCTTGAGGCCGTGCACCTCTTCATTGAACTTGTCGACCTTGCTGGACCAGTTCATGCTGCAGAACTTGGGGCCGCACATGGAGCAGAATGCGGCTTCCTTGTAGTAGTCGTCCGGCAGGGTCTCGTCATGCATGGCGCGCGCGGTCTCAGGGTCGAGCGAGAGGGCGAACTGCTTGTCCCAATCGAAGGTGTAGCGAGCGTGGGAGATGGCGTCGTCGCGGTCCCGGGCGCCGGGGCGATGGCGAGCGACATCGGCGGCGTGGGCGGCGATCTTGTAGGCGATGATGCCGTCCTTGACGTCCTTCTCATTGGGCAGACCAAGGTGCTCTTTGGGCGTGACGTAGCAGAGCATGGCGGCTCCGTGCCAGCCGATCATTGCAGCGCCGATGGCTGAGGTGATGTGGTCGTAGCCGGGAGCGATATCCGTGACGAGCGGGCCCAGGACATAGAACGGAGCGCCGTCGCAGAGCTCGACCTCTTTGTCCACCTGGAGCTTGATCTGGTCCATAGGAATATGACCAGGTCCTTCGATCATGACCTGAACGTCGTCCTTCCAGGCCTGGCGGGTGAGCTCGCCGAGGGTCTTGAGCTCGGCGAACTGGGCTGCATCGCTGGCGTCGGCGATGCATCCGGGGCGGAGTCCATCCCCGAGCGAGTAGCTGACGTCGTACCGGGCGAGGAGCTTGGTGATGCGGTCGAAGTTCTCGTAGAGGAAGTTCTGCTTGTGGTGCGAGGTCATCCACTGGGCCATGATGGCGCCGCCGCGGCTGACGATGCCGGTGATGCGTTTGGCGACGAGCGGAACGTACTCGATGAGCACGCCCGCGTGGATGGTGAAGTAGTCGACGCCCTGCTGCGCCTGCTCCTCGATGACCTCGAGGTAGACGTCAATGTTGAGGTCCTCGAGCTTCTTGACGCGCGCGAGCGCCTCATAGAGGGGCACGGTGCCGATGGGCACTGGGGAATGGCGGAGGATCTGCTCGCGGATCATGGGAATGTCACCGCCGGTGGAGAGATCCATCACGGTGTCGGCACCATAGTGGACCGCGGTGTGGAGCTTGCGGAGTTCCTCGTCGACATTGGAAACGATGGCGGAGTTGCCGATGTTGGCGTTGATCTTGCAACAGGAGCCGACGCCAATGGCCATCGGCTCAAGCTCGGGGTGGTTAATGTTCGCCGGGATGATCATGCGGCCCGCGGAGATTTCGGAGCGGATGAACTCGGCGGGCAGCTTCTCGCGGTGCGCGACGTAGGCCATCTCCTCCGTGACGAGGCCTTTGCGCGCGAAGTGCATCTGGCTCATGTTCAGGTCGCCGGTGCGGGCGGCCTCTTCACGGCGCTTGACGATCCACTCGGCACGCGGGAGCGGAACCGTGTAATCGCCGGCGGTAGCAGAATGCCCATTGCTTTTGGCCGGATGGCCATTCCCGTTTGTGCTCATGCGGAACCCTCGTATGGCTAGATTTTGCGGTGGGGACTTCAGACGCGGTGCTGCTGAAAGTCACGACTCTTAAAGAGAAAGTATACGCCGCCGGATGAGGTGTCGCGGCGGCCCGGTTTGTGCTACTGATTGACGCCGCTGGCCAGAAAGCCGCCATCTACGACGAGAATTTCACCGGTGACGAACGCGGCTGCGTCGCTGGCGAGGAAGATCGCCGATCCGACCAGTTCTTCGGTCTTTCCGAAGCGGCCCATGGGAGTGCGCAGCAACAACTCCTTGCCCCGCTCGCTCTTATCCAGCAGTTCGGCATTGAGGGCGGTGCGGAAGACACCGGGCGCGATGGCGTTGACGGTCACGCCGCGCGAGCTCCATTCGACCGCCAACGAGCGGGTGAGGGCGCCGACCGCGGCCTTACTGCAAGCGTAGGCGGTGACCTCCTTGAGGCTGACGAAGGTATTGAGCGAGGCAATGTTGACGATGCGGCCATAGCCGCGCTCCAGCATATGACGGCCGAAGATCTGACAGGCGCGCAGGGTGCCGGTCACGTTGGTGTCCATGATGTCGTCCCAGAGCTCTTCCGGGAAATCGACGGTGGGGGCACGTTTGATTTTGCCGGCGGCATTGATGAGGATGTCGACCTTGCCGAAGGCGGCGATGGTTTGATCGCAGAGCTTCTGGAGTGAGGTGGGGTCCGCGACATCTGAAGTGAGGCGGAGGCTGCGCCTTCCCTTCGATTGGATCCGGGTAGCGGCGTCATCGACCTGCTCCTGACGGCGCGAGGTGGCGACGACATCCGCTCCGGCCTCGGCTAGGCCGATGGCCATGGCGAGACCAATGCCGGAGGTGCCGCCGACGACGACAGCGCTCCTGCCCGAAAGATCAAACAGCGCGTTTCCCATGTACTTCCCTTCCCAGCGCGAATGCTATTGCGGCCCGGCACATCTCCGGGCCGAGACGACTGCTACGCCAGAATCATTCTATCGGCAGTACGCCGTGCGGGCGGGTGGGTCGATTCGCGGAGCGATGGAAGTGAATCAGGAGGCGGATTCGCCCACGTTCCCAATATCTGTTTCACTGGAGTCTATGAACCAGCCCAAGCCAGCTTCGGAACAACAGCCGACCGTCAGTTCGACACAGACCGCGGGGTATCGCACCAACTACGCCAACAGCGTGCAGGTGAGGATGAGCGTGTGGGATTTCTTCCTCGAGTTCGGAACTATGCGCCAGGACTCGCCTGAGGAGGTCAAGGTGGAGAACTTCCAGGGCGTCTACCTGAGCCCGCAGCAAGCCAAGGCACTCGTGCAGATCTTGCAGCACAATCTAGCGCAGTACGAGAATGCGTTTGGCGAGCTCTCGCTGGAGCCCGTCACTCCGCCGGCGGGGCCGGTGCATTAGCTGAGAATGCTGCGGAGCATGCATGCCGATCGGCGCACAGAGCATTATGGCAGTGCAGCTCTTCTAGAATAGGGAGCGATGAAGCACACTCTCACTCCACAGCGATATCTGATCCTGCTTGCGGTTACCCTGAGCGCGCCGTTGGGCGACGCTCTGTTGACTCGCGGCATGCGGCAGATCGGCACGGTGGACCTGCACCACCTGGGGCTGTTGTGGCAGGCGCTGTTCAATCCGTACATCGATGCCGGGATTCTGCTGCTGATCGGATTTTTCGCCAGTTACATGACGGCCCTAAGCTGGGCTGACCTGACATTCCTCATGCCGGCGACCGCATTCGGGTATGTCGTGCTGGCGCTGCTGAGCCGGTTCTGGTTGCATGAACCTCTGAGTGGACGCCGCTGGGCGGGCATCCTGCTAATTGTTTGTGCCGTTGGATTCGTGGCGAACGGACCCTCGCTGACGGAGCATCCTGAGCTGAACCGGATGGATTCCGGGGCGGCGCGCTGATGACGGTGCATGCAAGCGATCTCCGCGCCTGGAGCAGCATTCTAACTGTGGCGGCACTGGCGATTGCCGGTGAGTGCTTGATTGCCGCCGCTATGCGACGGTTGGGCGACCTGGACGATATACGCGCACGCAGTGGAATGAAAGGCGCCATCCGCGCAGTGCTCACGAGCCCCTTGTTCCTGACTGGTGCGATCTGTATGGCGCTTAACTTTTTTGCGCTGCTCTTCACGCTGAGCGCGGTCGATCTCTCCCTCGCTGGACCTGCCAGCGCATCGCTGACCTATATCGGGAATGCGGCGGCGGCGAAGTTGTTCCTGCATGAGAACGTGGACCGCAGACGCTGGCTGGCAGCGCTTTGTGTGTGCGTCGGGGTGTATCTGATCAGCAAATAAACTTACGGGTGGGTTGCGGGCGCCGCAGGCAGTGCAGCCGTTGCATGCAGCCAAGTGAGCAGCCGCCCCAACTGGCGCAGCAGCTGAAGTTGCGCCTGATGCAACTGGTAGTTCGCATCGACCACCGCAAGATATTTCTCGCGCTCGCTGATGCGGGCATTCTGCTCGTCTTTGGGCGTCATCTGAGGGGCGGCAGGATTCCCCGTGCCGTTTTGCAACTCCAGACGGACGGCCTCCAGTTGCTGCTGGGAGAGCTGCTGCTGCAGCCCGGCGACGTCAGCCTGCGCCTGCAGCTCAGCGAGCGCTCGACGGGAGCGGTTCTGTCCGTCGATGACCTCTCTCTCCGAGTTCTGGGCGTCGTAGAGCGCTTTGGATGCCTGCGCGGCGGACTCTTGCGCCTTATCACCACGGAGCCGGTCAAAGATTGGCACGGAGATCTGCACGCCTGCGAACCACTCGTTCGCGGTCAGAAGAGAGCGATTGGAAGTGCGATCGATGTAAGTCAGTTGCAACTGCTTGTACGAACTGCTGAAGGTGGCATAGCGGTTGTACTGACCGAAAAAATTCAATTGGGGACGATAGCGAAATGTGGAATCGCCATGAGCCTGCTGCTGCTTGGCTTCGGCGCCGGCGAAGGCTGCGGCAATGGCAGCGCTGGGATGGTTTGCAACCTGCACCGGCTCGAGGTCGTCCGGCAGGGGGCTCGCCGGGAACGCGGAATCGAGGGCGAGACCCTGCTCCGGAACGCCGAGCATGCGTGCCAGCCGGGAGCGATCGCTTGAGGTGTCATCTTCGGCGTGCAGAAGCGCAGCCCGGAACTGAGCTGCCCTAAGCCGCGCCTGGGTGAGCGACATCGGCGTATCGAGTCCCGCATCCAGGCGCTGCTGCACGATATTCACCAGCACTCCGGCGTCGGCGGACTCCTGCTGGATGACGTCTTGACGCTGCTGATCGTGCTGCAGAGCCAGCACGGCCAGCGCGGTATCCTGGGCAACCGATTCGCGCATGTCGTCGAGCGCGTATTCTGCCGATCGCAGACCCGCCTGGGCAGAACGAATGTAGGAGCGCTGAGCCGGGTTATAGACCAGCGATCCGGCCGAGATGCTGAAGAGGGTGGGAGGATTGGTGCTGTATCCGTAAGCCTGCCCGAGTCCGGCGCCGGCCGTAATGGAGGGAATGAAGACGTCGCGAGTCTCGCGCAATGCGGCGCGGGCACGCTCGACATCAGCTTCGGCAGAGCGCACGCGGGGATGTGTACGCAGCGCGAGATCGACCGCGCCAGAGAGCGAGATCTGCGCCTGAACACCCGGAGCAATGGCCAGCGGAAGCAGGGCGGCGGCCGCACAGGCAAGCACTCTCAGCCGTGTTCGTATGGCGTTGCTGGGCAAATTGATCTCCCCAGAGATGCTAGCCCAATCCGCTCGCGAGCCGTGGGTTACACCCATCTAGAGGCCCTGCCAGTGCTGCGCGCTGCGCGCGAATACCGGTGCCAGTGCAGCCGCTGCCGCCATCTGCTGCCCGGCTTCGCCGGTAGAGCCTCGGGCCGCGAGCAGGCGGCTGAGCTCCACATGGACCTTAAACGCCGGGGCCTCATCGGTCTTGGAGGAGGAGGCAAGATAGAGCCGAAGGCACCTCTCCGCCAGCTCAGGTTCGCGGTGCATTGAAATCAGCAGACTGGCGGCGTCAACGATCGCCGGACCATGGGTCCGATCCGCCGCAATGGCCGATTTCAGGACGTTGACGGCCTCGTCTCTGCGTCCGCGTGCTTGATAGAAGGCAGCCAGATCGACCCATGCCTGGGTGCTCTTCTGCAGTGTGATGACCTGCTTGAACTCCGCCTCGGCGGTGGGGTAGTCGCGATCCTCCGCGGCGATGCGGGCCAGCAGGAGATGAGCCTGTGCCGGGAATCGCGCCAGCATGGAGCTTGCGAGCTGCCTGGCTTTATCCGTGCCTCCGCCGACGACGAAGGGTGCTTCCACGTAGTACTCGCCGAGATCGTTGAGCGCGGCCACATTGGAGGGGTCCAGCTCAACGGCGCGCGCAAACGCAGCCTGCACCCGGCGGGCGAGCTTAAACCCGGCGATGGGCCCGGCGTGCCGCGCCTTGTCGCCGTAGACGCGTCCGAGCCAGAGTTGGTTCTCGCTGGAAGACCGGTTACTTTGATTTGGGACGCCCGCAGCAGTCTCGCACTCGCGGACTGCTTCCTCGGTGCGATCCTGGGCGGCATAGACGCGGCAGAGCAGCTGGTGCGCGTAGGCATCTCCAGAATTGTTCTCCAGCGCATGGCGCAACTGGAGCTCGGCGTCTTCTACACGGCCCTCCTGGAGAGCCTGAAGCGCAGAGGTGCTCACCTTCCAGGACTGATCTGCAACCGCGATGTCGGCGCGCTGAGCCCAGACCACCGGAGCGGCCAGCACGAGGGCTGCTATCGCGGTGCGGAGCACGTTAAGACTGAGGGGAGGACAAGATGCTGGAATCATCGGCTTTATTTCGAATTCGCGGGTTTGACCTTCAGGCCGCTCTTCAGCTCGCGATTACTGGCAGCATTGCGAGCTACCACGTCGCCCTGGGAGAGCCCACCGGTGATCTCGGCCCAAGTGTTATTCATAATTCCTCCGGCAATCTGGACCGGAGTCTGCACCAGGGTGCCGTTCACGATGCGAAAAACGTAGGCGCGCGAGCCCTCAAAGTGCAGCGAGTCACGCGGTATGGCCAGGACGTGCTTGTGCTCCGCGGTGGTGACTTCGATGCGCACATTCGCATTGGGCTGAAGCGTGCCGTCGGCATCGTCGACCGTCACCATGCACTCGCCTACGTTCCGCGTGCCGTAGGAAATGATGGTGGTCGGGATCTGAGATACATGCCCGTGCCACACCTTATCCGGCAGCGCGTCCCAGTAGATGATTACGGACTGGCCGTTGGCTAATCCACCGACCTCCGGCTCGTCGAAGTACGCGGTGACGCGCATACGGGTGAGGTCCGCGACGGAGATGAGGTCCTCGCCGGGATTGACATTTTGAAAGCGCGAGACAGGCAGGTAATAGACGCTGCCGGGGATCGGGGAGCGGATGTCGGCATGGGCGACATTGCCCTGCGCGGCGAGCAGAGCAGCGCGGGCATCGGCCACGTCTGCTTGGGCGCGGGCGCGGTCCGCCTGCCCATAGCGGTTCGTCATCCGGTCCTGGATGCTCTTAAGATTGGCGTCGTCGAGCTCGATGCGGTGCTGGGCGGCGCCTACTTCACTTGCCGAGGCCGCGCCGCTCTGCTGCAGCTTCTTCAGTGACTCGAGAGTCGCTGAGTCCTGCCGGCGCTGCAGCTGCGCCCGGTTCAGGTCATTTGCAAGTGCGTTGCGCTCTTCCTGTGTGCCGCCCTGCTGCACCGTGGACGCCGCCTGCTCAGAAGACATTACCGCGGAGTTCGCGTGCGCAAGCGACGCCAGCGCATAACGGTCATCCATCTTCAGCAGCATCTGACCGGGCTTTACCTGCTGGCCGACCTTGACGTAGACCTCCATCACCTGGCCCGCCGCCTGGGCGGTCAGTTTGAAGTCGTCGATGGGCTGTACCTTGCCGTTCGTCGAGCTGCTCTTAACAACGTTCTGGTACGTGACTTCCGCAGTCGCGACCTCCGCGGTCGGCTCAGTGAGGCTCCGAAGGGCAAACGCCCCCAAGACCACAATCACCACGGCGATTCCCAGAACAACATAAGGGTAACGACGGGCTGAGGTGGGACTGGAAGCCATACGGTATGCGCTTAAGTATATAAGACGCAGTCACCTGCACTTGGATTCGGAATTTTGAGCTCTAGGCTGCCGAGCCTGACGGAGTGATGCCGCACAGGTCCATCTCGAGGCCGTCGAAGTGCCCGCTGGCATATGGGCCGGTATTCCGTCGCAGACGATAGAGCACATCCACCCGCACCCCGGGTTCAAGTTGCAACTGGTTGCAACGGGCCGCCCAGTTGGCCGCTCCATTGCTCCAGCCCAACGCCGGAATGAAAGCTGAGCTCTCGGACGAGTCGGCCAGCTGGAGACAGACGTGCTTCTCCTGTATGAGCCGAACCGGTTTGATTAACACCGCGCGACGAGTGAGGAAGACCGGCTCCGGATTTCCGATACCGAAAGGCGCGCAACGTGCGACCCACTGTGCCAGCTCGGCATTGAGAGCGGCGAATTCGAGCTCGGCGTCGTACTCCATGCGCGGGCGGAGCAGATCGGGGTGGAGCGCCGTTTCCGTGTGGCGGCGCATCCGTTCGCGAAGCAGCTGCAGCCGCTCGGAAGGGAGCGCGAAGCCCACGGCATGTGCGTGTCCGCCGAAGCGATGGAAGAGATCGCCGCCAGAATCGACGGCTGTTAAGGCATCCAGCAGGTGGAAGCCTTTGACCGAGCGGCCAGACCCATGCGCGCTACCATCGGCATGAGTGACGACCAAGGCGGGCCTGCCGGTGCGCTCCACCACCCGAGAGGCGAGGATGCCGATCACGCCACGGTGCCACTCGGAATGATCGAGCACCAGACACTCCGGCGGGTAGCCACCTTTTGCGTCCGCGATCGCCTGCAGCTCACGGTCGATTGCATCGAGCGCCCTGGCTTCCGAATCCCGCCGCTCCTGATTGAGCCTGTCCAGCTTCCCGGCCAGCTCCCTCGCACGCGCCGGATCGCGGGTCAGCAGCAGCTCCACCACATCGGAAGCGACATCCATCCTCCCCGCCGCATTGATGCGGGGTGCGATGCGAAATCCGACCTCGCCGGCTGACGGGGCCCGCTCCGGCGGAATCGCTGCAACCTCGAGCAGCGCGCGCAATCCCGGCTGCACCGGCCGGGCGAGTGCCGCGAGTCCGAGGGCGGCGATCGTGCGATTCTCCCCGAGCAGCGGAACCGAGTCCGCGATGGTGGCGATTGCGACGAGTTTCAGGAATGAGGGCAGCAGCAGCTCCCGCACTCGCTTCCGCCACGCATCGGGATCCGACATCTCCTCTGCAGCGGCGATCAGGAGAGCGTGGGCGAGCTTAAATGCGACCGCCGCACCGCAGAGATGTTTGTTAGCGTATCCGCAGCCCGGCTGCGCAGGATTGACCACGGCTACGCACTGCGGCAGTTCCGTCATTCCGTCCGGAAGGTGGTGGTCGGTCACGATCAGATCCAGACCAATGCGACGGGCCTCTGCGGCTTCAGCCACCGCGCGAATGCCTGTATCCACGCTGATGACCAGACGCACTCCGGTTTCCGCAGCTGCGCTCAGCACACCCGCCTGCATCCCGTAACCCTCGCGGATCCGGTGAGGCACGTGGTAGCTAACCGGGACGGAGCGCGCGGGCTGCATCGCGGCTCCGATGCGCTCGATGGTGGCTTTAAGCAAAACAGTAGCGGTGGTGCCGTCCACGTCATAGTCGCCGTAGATCATCACCGGCTCGCAGGCGCGAATTGCAGCGAGGATCCGATCGACCGCTGTTTCCATGCCGAGCATGCTCATGGGATCGCTGGCGGCAGAATCGAGCAGAGTTTCGATGCTGGGTGCGAAGAACTCTCTCGCTTCGGCAGGAGTGCAGATGCCGCGGCCAATCAGAGTCCGAACCAGCACCTCCGGGCAGCCCAGCTCAGCGGCAAACGAACGGGCGGTAGACACATCTCCACTTTGCCGCTGGACCCACAGCGGCATACTCTCCGGCGTGGACTGGACCTGCACTCTCCGGCCTCGCTTCCCTGCTATTCGTCGTCGCTGTCGTCGACCACGATTCCGCTGAACTCGGTGACCTGATCCACGAGCTCCTGAAAGCGCTCGTACCACTCGGTCGAGGTCTCAAACAGGAACATGAGTCCCTGATACGCAAATCCGAGCTGTAGATAGCCGATCTTGCCGACGTGGTTGACCAAATATTCGGCGTCGTCCAGCTCCTGGCCATCGGACTCGTCGAACTCCTGCTCGCGGAGCTGCTCCATCAGCACGGCGATGTCCGACTTCTCGAGCACCACCTCACTCATGGTGATAAAGCTTGCGCCGGCAGCCTTGGCATGCTCCACGAAGTCTTTCCACGAATCGACATCGTCGTCCTCGAAGACGACTGTCGGAACTTCTTCTCCCACATAGCCATTGAAGCGGCGTATGCCATGGCCGGCGATGAACGCCACCATGTCGTCCTTGAGCGACATTAGATTGTCTGGTTGCATTGCAGTCCGTATTGTCGCAGAAAGACCTCTACGGCGATACGAGTCTGTAGCATGAGCCGCTCATGAGCCGCGCCCGGACCAAGAGCGCGGGAACTGGTGTACGTGAGCCCGCGCTAGCGCATGTAGTGCACCTGCTTGTAATAGCGCGCCGCGCCTGGGTGCAGCGGAACGTCACAGGCCTTCGAGACCGTGTGCACGTTGTAGGAAAAGTTCTGATTCGTCCACTGAAGCTCGTCCTGGTGCTCATCAAGCGCGCGAGCTACGTCATACGCGAAGCCGTCGGGAACATCCGAGCGGGTATAGACGACCTCTCCGTTGCGGACGATGGTGGGAATGGGCCGCTCAATCCCCGGCAAAAGGCCAACCGGAAGATAGCCGCGTTCCACGTACGGTGCCTCCGCCATCTTTGCAAGAAGCGTTTCGGGAAGCTCCATATAGGTCAGCTCGGAGCGCTCGCTTGCCTGGGCCAGGACGTTCCACTCGGGCGCAGTGGACAGACCGGCTCCGCCCTGGATGATTACATCAAAGGTGGCGCGGTCCTCTTTGGAGGAGCCCACGTGGCCTCCGGCAGCGTCGATGGCCTCCACAGACAGGCCGTAGAAGCTGAGGACCTGTTTTGCAAACGCGTCTGTGGGAGAGGCGTAGATTTTGACCGGCCATCGCTTCGCTCGCACCTGCGTGAGGTCCGTGATTCCCGTCTCGGCCTTCGCCGCGACAACGAGGAACCAGGGCGCCTGGATGTTCGCAAGCAGGCGCAGATTCTTCATCGGTGGGTCTTTTGCGTAGGGGCCCGTGCCGTGGTACGCGTCACACAGGAACTGCTGCGCGGTTGAGCCAAAGGCCACGGGTCCGAGTCCCTCCGCGTTGTGGGGAGCCATGGCCTCGGAGACAGCGGGATCCTTCTTATAGGGTGGCGGGACACGCGCCGCGGAAACGATCCGGGTGGAGTCCACCGCGTTGCAGTTGTAGCAGATCTTGACATCGTAGCCATAGAACCGCATCGCATTGCTGACCACCTGCGCCATTGCTCCCCAGGGACAGAGCTTGCAGGCTCCGCCAAAGACCGGCGCCTTGCTGCTGATGCCGGCGTTGGCCGGGGGAGTGCCGGTCTGGGCGCCGAGCACACCAATCGCCAATAAAGCGAGGACGGCAATGCGAAGAGACTTCGACATACTCTCACCTCTATCTACTTCGAACTCGGATTTGCTGTTGCTGCCCTGCTAGACACACAAAAAAATCCGAACGCCAGAGTACGCCTGGCGTCCGGATTTTTCTTGGAGAATTGTCCTAGCGGAAGAGTCGAGGGGCGAAGTCCTGCAGCGCCCGTCGCCAGCTCAGCCATTCGTGCGCTGTCCCGGGGGACTCGAAGTACACATTGTGGATGCCCGCAGCAGTGAGCTCATCGCTGAACTTCTTGACGCCCGGCCCTTCCACCGACCCCGTGGAGAGGAACAGCAGCTTGACCTTCTGGTTGAAGGCTGCCGGATCGGCGAAGGCGCCGTTGCAGCTCGTCTTGGCGTCGAAGTCTCCACGGCCGCCGCAGCTTCCGCTGAATCCGCCGAGGTAGGCGAACTTGTCCAGGTTTTGCAGGCCGGTGGTGTAGGTCTGCATTCCGCCCATGGACAACCCTGCCATCGCGCGGTTCTCACGGCCCGGGGCGACACGGTAGTTCTTCTCCACGGTGGGGATGAGGTCGGCAAACATCATTTCGCTGAATGTGGGGCTTAGCATCATGCGTGGACCGGCGGGACGAGCTGCAGCCGCCGCACCGGGCGCACCGGGCGCTCCTGCCCGCGGCCGTGCGGCGCCAGGACCTGCTCCCGGAACTCCGGGCGCTCCGAGCTGGGCATTCTGATTGGGCTGCGGGACGGCCTGGGTCAGCACTCCGCGAGCGTTGTAAATGGAGCCGTCGTCGCCCGGCTTGACCGCGTTCAGGTTATCCATGACTACGATCATGGGCTTCGCCTTCTTGTCGGCGATCATGTTGTCCATGATCTGATCGACGTGGCCCTGGAAGGTCCAACCCTGCTCGTTCTCTCCCCAGCCGTGCAGCAGATACAGCACGGGGTAGCGCGTCTTGGCGTTCGTGTCGTACTCCGGTGGAGTGTAGATGTAAGCGCGGCGCCACTTCTTCGTGACCGTGGAGTAGTACCACTGCTCGCGGACTACGCCGTGCGGAACCTCTTTGTGGCTGTAGAAGTCGGCGTCGTGAGCGGGGATCTCAACGGCGCTGCTCCAGCTTCCGCCTCCAAAGTACGAACCGGTCGCGGGATCGGCTACGGAAGAGCCGTCAATCCTGAGCATGTAATAGTGGAAGCCCTCGACCAGCGGAGTGGTGGTCACATACCAGAGTCCGTCTTCGCCCTTGGTCATCGGGAACCCGGTTCCCACACGGACCTCTACCTTCTGAGCGTCTGGGGCCGAGACGCGGAAGATGGCGCGGTGGTCCGGAAAGACACAGGGGTACGGTGCACCCGGAATGTTAAGCTCGGATGGCTTGCAATCTGCGGGGGGCTGTGCCCAGCAGATGCCTGACGCCATTCCAGAAGCCGCTAAAGCTAAAACGCTCAAAACTTTTTTCATTGGTCTCCTTAGATGATGCAGAGCAGTTGGCCCCAGGCTCGCCTTTGAGCGGCCAAACGTGCCCTCATGCTTGAATGCCTCGGTAAGCGCGTTCTCGCTTAGGATGGCAATAGTAGTTGCCCCCGCACGCGGTGGTCAAACCCTTCTTTAGAAGACTGGGAGACGCATTAAGCCCATGAAAACCGGACTGGAGAACAGGACCGTACTGATCACCGGAGCAGCGAACGGCATTGGCCGGGCGACTGCTCTGGCCTTTGCCAGAGAGGGCGCGCGCCTGGCGCTCATTGACTGCGATGCCACTCAGCTGGCAAAGACGCAGGCTGAGATCGCAACCTGCGGGGTCGAGGTCTGGTCGGTTGTGGCCGATCTCGGATCCGCGGCCGGATGCTCAACCGGACTTGACGAACTTCTCCGACAACTGCCAAACGGATTGGATGTGCTGTTCAACAATGTCGGGCAGGCCGATCCGAAGCCGTTTATAGAGATCACCGACGAGCAGTGGGAACGCAGCTTTCAGATCACGCTGATGTCGGCTGTACGCGTGACGCGCCAACTGCTCCCGGTGCTGCGCGAGAAAGAAAAGGCGGCCATTGTCATGAACGCATCCGATCTTGCCCGCCAGCCGGAGCCGGCGCCAGCCGATTATGGCGCGATGAAGGCGGCAATGCTCTCCGTCACCAAAAGCCTGGCTCGCTCGGAAGCGCCGAGGATTCGAGTTAATGCGGTGGCTCCGGGGCCGATCTGGAGCACGTTCTGGTCGCGCCCGGGCGGCTTTGCCGATGGCCTGGCCGCCATTCATCATCTGCCTCCCCGGCAGGCGGTGGACCATGAGATGAAGCTGCGCCAGCTCCCGCTGGAGCGGCTGGGCGAACCGGAAGAGGTCGCCAATGTGGTGGTGTTTCTCGCCAGCGAGCTGGCCTCGTATATCACTTCGTCGGTCTGGGGAGTGGACGGCGGCAGCATCCGAAGCATTCTCTAGCAGAAGAAAGCGGCACTCGCAATGAGTGCCGCTTCCGCCACATCACAGCCGTTAGTGTTTCGCTTCGGCGGCCCCAGCTTTGTGCGGCTTGCCCCAGAAGATCGTGGTACCGAGCTTGGTGCCGCTCACCACGTCCATGGCCCCATCCTTGTTGAGATCGGTGACCAAGATTGTGGAGCCGACGCCGGACATATTGTCGATCAACTCCGGAACAAACCGGGCTCCGCCGGGCGCTTTGGGATCGCGCACTGTCTTGTACCAGTAGAGGACCGGCGGCCCGAAGGGATCGGGATCCAGGTAGTCGGCGTTATGGGACCAGTAGCGCTTGCCCACGATGAAATCTGGAATGCCGTCACCGTCCATATCGGCAGCGGTGGTACCGTGCAGCTCGGAGAAGGTAACACCGCCCGCATTCTCCTTCTGAGTTCCATAGTCATCCATGATCATGTGGCGGACGAAGGAAATCTTGCCCTGGGCGTCGCGCTTCTGCTCAAACCAAGCCAGTCCCCATCCATGCGCGTTCAGTGAGGTCACCACATCCTTCAACCCATCGCCGTTGACGTCGTAGACGGTCATCACGCTTCCGCCGGCGATGCCCCGGCCATACCGGCCGAACACTTCCGGGTGATATTTCCACGGCCCCGTGCTCCCGGCCGCTGGCTGCTCCCACCACCCGTACATGTTCAGGATGTCCATGCGTCCGTCGCCGTTGATGTCCCCCATTCCGAGACCATGTGCTCCCCCATAGCCCTGTTCGGAGACATGGTGTACGACCCAGGGGCCGGTGGGATTAGCCGGGTCCGGCTTGGCGTAGCTGACGTACCCGTCGCCCATGAAGACGACTGCCGGCTTTCCGCTGCCGTCTACGTCTCCCACAAGTCCAATCTCGCTTTGTACGTTGGGCACAACCTTGTACATGTCCCAGCGGCGGTTCTCGCCCTTGGGATTGACATAGAGGAAGACACCGCTGTTTGCGCCGCCGTAGGTTACGTTGATGATGTCCGGCCAGCCATCGCCCGTGAAGTCTTCCGCGTACTCCACCCAGTAGGAGTTGAACGAGGTTGAAGGATTAGTGGACTCGGCAAGCGAGATCTCCCGCCGCTTGGTGTAGTCCGGCCCGTAGTAGATATAGGGTCCGGAAACGATATCCTGAACGCCGTCATGGTTGAAGTCCGCGGCAGCGGCGGTCATCGAGTAGTAGAAATCGCTGATCTGCTGCCTGCGGAAGTTGCTCGAGGTCTTCTCCGGGACCCGCACCTGAAGTCCAAGATCCTTAACTCCGATGTTCTTGAAGTGAACTTCGCCTGTCCCTCCTACATAAAGTGCTAAGGGCCCATAGCCTTCGTCCATGACCCCGCCGGCTTCGCGGCCATTGTTGAGAATCGCGCGGACGATATTGGCATCGAGGAGCATCTCAATCCCGTTCCAGTCGGTGGCGCTCAGCTTGCCCTCGTCATATGCGAACGGCAGATCCACCTTGGGCCGAGCGGGAGGCGCAAAGCGGCGCTGCGGACCATTGGCATTGCCGGTTTCAGGAGGAGCAATCCGAATCAGGCCCCCGCCGCGGCGCAGCTTCTCCCGAGTGAGGATCTTTCCCTGTGCGTCGAGGGTGACGCTGTATGACGGAGTATCGGGCTCCGTCAAGGAAACGAAGATGCCTTTCCAGCCGTCAGCCGTCTTTTGCGCGCGGAAGAGCGCTCCGGCTTCGCAGGGCCCGGAACAGCGGAAGTCCGCATAGAGTCCCACGTCCTGGTAACCATGATCCGACATGAGCCAGCCGCCATTGCCGGATTCGGGCGTTGCCACCAGTTCGCCGTTTCTGGCACTCCACTTCGCCTGCCCCACAGCGTGCCATCCGGCCAGCGATGAGCCGGTCAACGTCACATCGGGCTGGAAGGAAGGGCCGGCCGCGAACATCGATGCCGAAGCAAACATTGCCAGGGCTGCTGAGAACCAGGACCGCTTATCGAACATGTGCTTTTCCTCTGAATCGAATTTCAAGCTAAAGCGCGATGGATTATTTCTTTACAACGGGAAGCGCGAACGCCATATACCCCTTGGAGATCGCGGGCGGCAGAACCCCGCCGGGCGGCATGTAGGCGCCTTCGGGATATGGATTGGCTCCTCCGCTGACGGCGAGCAAAATGTATTCGCGCCCGTTGACCTCATATACCGCCGGTACACCCTGCGACCCATTCGGCAGGTCCTTGGTCAGGATCACCTCACCGGTAGCACTGTTCAGGACATACAGCTTGGAATCGCCCCCCGCGAACAGGATCAGCCCGCCGGCCGTAATCACCGGTCCGCTCTTGGCATAGATATTGCCGCGCATCTTGTCGCTTGGGCCGGCCTGCGGAGTGTCCCCGTAGGGCGTGCGCCACTTGATCTTTCCTGTGTTCAGGTCATACGCCACCAGCTCGCTCCACGGCGGAGTGATGATATACGGCTCGTCCCCGTACCCGGTCTTGTAGCGCGAGGGTGGCGCCTCCACATCTCCCGGATAAGGTGGCTCGACGTTTGACCTTGCGAGCGCCTGCATCGCAGCGGTAGGAGCCGATCCGGGTGGCGCCAGATCGGGGGCCTTCAGGAAGGCCATCAGGTTGTCCAGGGCCTGGGCCGGAAGAGAGGAGAACGGGGGCATGCTCGCCCTGCCCTTCGTGATCACATTGCGCGTGGCCTCCGCGCCAAGGCGCCCGACGACCGTATCGAGTGCAGGCCCACGATCACCCTTCAGTTCCGGACCGTGGCAAACGAGGCAGTTCTGTTCGTACACACCGCGCCCCATCTGCTCTGCCGTAGGAGCGCCTCCCCGGGGCGCCCTTGCAGTACGCGGACGCGACGGCACCGACATTCCTGCATTGGCGCTGGTCGACTCCCCGGCCGGGAGCAGCTTCACAATCGACGGCATATCCTTCGACACAACGTAAACCGTCCCATTGGTCGGATCGGCGGCCGTGTTGAAGAACAGCGCGCCACCGTTGACGCTGGGCAAGTTGATGGTATCCACCCCAACTTCAGGCGGCGTGTAGAAGCCGGTCCTCGCCTTGGTCAGCCGATCGCGCCAATGCTCCACCTCATCCGGCTTCATGAAG